>ENA-UOVV01000590-UOVV01000590.1-compost-metagenome-genome-assembly--contig:-NODE-590-length-40355-cov-6.743474_pt1 | contig 40355 bp, 36 predicted proteins | sample MGYA00238155_ERZ761577 | MGnify/ENA primary metagenome ERZ761577 (study PRJEB28898, sample SAMN06268775) | compost metagenome | isolation source: Emeryville, CA | place: USA:Emeryville, CA | collected... | reverse complement strand
GGGTCGCCCGCGACGGGGTGGCCGCCACCGAGGCCGACGGCACCATCTGGGTGTTCGGCGGGCTGGGCGCCGACAATCGGGTCAGCGGCGAACACGAGGGCTTCGACCCGGCCATCGACAGCTGGAAGGGCGGCGAGGACCTGCCCGTTCCGGTCCAGCACGCGATGGCGGTGACCTGGGAGGACACCCCGATCGTGCTGGGTGGGTGGCGCACCGAGGGCGCCAACTCGAAGGTGGCCACCGACCGGGTGTGGCGCGTGGTCAACAGCCGGTGGACCGAACTGCCGCCGCTGCTGCAACCGCGCGCCGCGGCCGCCGCGGCCGTGGTGGGTGACCTGGTGATCGTCACCGGCGGGGGGGACGCCAACGGCAAGCTGCTGAACACCACCGAGATCTACGACGGCACCGGCTGGAGGCTCGGTGCGCCGATTCCCACCCCGCGCCAGATGCTGGCGGCCGCGTCGGACGGCAAGCTCGTCTACGCGGTGGGCGGCACGACCGGAACCACCGACCTGACGGCCGTCGAGGCCTACGACCCCGCCACTGACAGCTGGATCACGATGCCGCCGCTGCCGGAGGCGCGCAGCGACTTCGGCGTGACCATCACCGATGCCCGGCTGGTGGCGGTCGGCGGGGTGTCCGGTGGTCGGGTCCTGACCGGCGTGTCCGCGCTCGACCTCACCACCTCGACGTGGACCAGCCTGCCCGACATGGGCACCCCGCGGCACGGCCTGGCGGTCGCCGCGGTCGGCAAGACCGTGTACGCGATCGGCGGGTCGACCAGCGTCGGCAATCGGCAGCTGACCACGACGTCGGAGGCACTCAAGCTGGCACCACGCCGGCCCCAGCCCGCCAAGGAGTGGCGCGTGTTGGCCGACGCGCCGACCGAGCGGCTGATGATGGCGTGGACGGTGCTCGACGGGAAGATCTGGATCGCCGGCGGCATGCGCGAAGGGGAGACGCTGCAGACCGTCGAGACCTTCGACCCGCGGACCGGCAGCTGGGCGGCCCAGCCGTCGCTGCCCATCCCGCTGCATCACGCGGCCGCCACGACCTACAACGGCGAGGTGGTGGTGCTCGGCGGTGCCAGCGACAACATCGCCGACGCGTCGAACAAGGTGTTCGCGTTCCGCAACGGCAAGTGGGAGGAACTGCCGAGCATGCGCAACGCGCGCGCGGCGCCCGCGGCGGCCGTCGTCGACGACAAGCTCGTCGTGGTCGGTGGCCAGGACGACAAGAAGATCGTCACGCAGACCGAGATCTTCGACGGCAAGAAATGGACGACGGCCCCCGACATGCCGACCCCGCGGGAACATCTGGCCGCCGTGTCGGACGGCGTCTACGTCTACGCGATCGGCGGTCGGGTGCTATCGGCCGACGAGAATCTGGCCGCGCTCGAACGGTTCGACCCGGAGACCGGCAGTTGGGTCGAGCTCGCCGATATGCCAACTGCGCGCGGGAGTTACGGCGCGGCGTTCATCGACGGCCGCATCGTCGTGGTCGGCGGTGAGGAACCGACGCGGGTGCTACCCACCGTCGAGATGTACGACATCGCCAGCGGCAAGTGGACGACGCTGGCGCCGATCAACACGCCGGTGCACGGTCAGGTGGTGGCCGCGGTGGACTCGACGGTGTACTGCATCGGCGGCGCGGACCGGCCCACCCACGAGGGTCCCGTCGCGGTCGTCGAGGCGCTCGACTTCACCTAGGGTCGTGCTCGCGCAGCTGCGCGAGGGTGACCGCGCCGCGGCGCAGCGCCTCGTTGGCGAGCCGGACGCGGCGGTCGCCCTCGGCCGGGATGTCGAACTTGTCGTAGAGGTTCTGCAGGTGCTGCTTGACCGCGGCCTCGGTGACGAACAGTTCGGCGGCCATCTTCTTGACCGACGCGGGTTCGGGGAACGGGTCGTCGGACACCAGCGGCCGGCACAGCACGATCAGCACATCGAGTTCGCGGCGGGTCAGCCGCGGCGGCAGCTCAAGCGGCTGGGCGGCCTTGGTCTCCTCGTCGATGTCGTCGCGCGCCTCCCAGAAGATCAGCCGCGACTTGCCGACCCGCACCTCGTCGCCGGTGCGCAGCACCCGCTCGGCGGTGATCCGCTCACCGTTGAGGAAGGTGCCGTTGCGGCTGCCGAGGTCGCGTATCGACCAGGCGAACCCGAGGTTCTCGAACACGGCGTGCAGCCGTGAGACGGTCTCGTCGTGTGCCAGCGATACGTCGTTCGTGGGCGCCTTGCCCAGGGTGACGCGCTGGCCGGTGAGCGGGACCAGCTCGCGCCCCGAGGGCTTCGACACTTCCAGGTGGGACGACGCCATGTGGACCTCCTGTCCGCGCAATTTTGACCCAGATGGTGCACCGATGGTCGGGAAGTGGCGCCGCGGGTCGCTCGAATGACTCGGCGACCCGCGGGCCGAACACCCCCTATGGCCGATTGGTGACCTTCTTACCGAACCTGATCAGCCGTTTGACCGGCGCCGACTCGAACAGCGGCGGCCACGGCCACTGGCTGCGCTCGCGTCCGCGCGGCGCCTTCAGGAAGGCCAGGCCCAGAACCAGCCCGAAGACGATGTGCCCGACCAGGGTGATGATCACGGTCGCGGCGTTCAGCGGGAACATCCGCTGCTGGCCGTGCGGCGCCAGCGCGACCGTCGCCATCAGCCCCGCCCAGGTGGGAAACACCGCGAAGCCGACTGCGGCCGCCACCGCATAGCCGTTCTTCCACCGGTCGATGCCCAGCGCGAAGGCCACCACGAAGAACGCGACCCCCAGCCCGCCGGCGTCGCCGAGATAGCGGTAGACGTAGCCGACGGCGGCGGCGCCCGCGGTGTCCGGTTCGCCGGTGACGAATGACCCCATGGTCGGGATGAAGTCGCCCATCAGGCCCAGCACATGCACCGCGAACAGGCGGGCGGCGTCGTAGACGATGCAGGCCACCATGCCGGAGATCAGCCCGCGGCCGACGATCATGTCGATGCGGTGCGGCGCGAACGTGATCAGTACGGCCAGCACCGCGACCAGCGTCAGCGTGACCATCGTGATGGCGCTCTGCGCGGCCCAGCCGAACACCTCGATCGAGATGGCCAGGATCGGCATCGCGGCCAGCACCAGCACCAGGGCCAGCCGCGCGTACTCCCATCGGGTCGGCGGCTTCTCGGCCACCTCGAGGTAGCGGCGGCGCATGGTGTTGGCGACCTTGTGGACCACCGGGACGTCGAGCGAGCGCAACCGCTCGGTCATGCCGTCGAAGCCGCTGACGGCCTTCGGCAGCGCCTTGGCGATGGGCCGCAGCCGCACGGTCCTCGCCTCTACCGGGTGGGTGCCCCCGGGCCGGTGGGTGGGCCGGGGCCGCGGCGGCAGGTCGCCGGGGCGCAGCCGCACGGTTTCGTCTTGGGCCGGCGTGGTGCCGCCCGGTGCTGTGGTGAGCATGGTTGTCCTTTGGTCCGATTACGGATCCATGCTCGTGACCGGCGGGCCGGGGCGGAATCGCCGCGAAGCGAGGATCGGCCGACGGCGGGCAAGGTTTTCCTAGCCGGCGGGTAAGGCCTCAGACCTTCGAGATGACCTTCTCGGCGTACTTCTCGATGGCGCGCAGCTTGTCCTCGAGCGGTTCGGGGTCCGGCCCGACGGTGTAGGGCATCCGGAACCCGACCATGATGTCGGTGACGCCGCGGTCTTCCAGCCGCTTGATGCCGTCGGGTTTGTACGCGTCCAGCGACATGGCGTGAATCTCGAACGGACCGGTGCGGCCGTACTCGGCGCGAAGTTCGTTGAGCCGCTTGATGTAACGGTCCAGCGCTGCGGGGTCGCCGAGGTCGCCGCCGCCGTGCATCCAGCCGTCATTGCGGGCGGCGCGGTTGAGTGCGGCCTCGGAGTGCCCGCCGACCAGGATCGGGATCGGTTGCGTCGGCGCCGGGGACATCTTGGTCTTCGGGATGTCGTAGAAGTCGCCGTGGAACTCGAAGTACTCGCCGGTCGTCAGGCCCCGGATGATCTCGATGCACTCGTCCATTCGCTTGCCGCGCTTGGCGAACGGCACGTTCATCAGCTCGTAGTCTTCGACCCACGGGCTGGACCCGACGCCGAGGCCGAGCCGGTTGCCGAACATCGCGGCCAGCGACCCGGCCTGCTTGGCGACCAGCGCCGGCGGACGCACCGGCAGCTTGAGCACGAACATGTTGAACCGCAACGTCGTCGTCACCGCCGACAGAGCGCTGGCCAGCACGAACGCCTCGATGATCTCCTTGCCGTCGAGGAATTCGCGGCTGCCGTCCTCGGTGTAGGGGTACGTCGAGTTCGACTCGAGGGGGTAGGCGAGGCTGTCCGCGATGGTCATCGCGTGAAAGCCGGCCGCCTCGGCCGCCTGAGCCAGCGGTATGTAGTAGCTCGGGTGGGTCATGGCTTCCGCGTAGGTGAACCGCACGCCGCCATACTAGAACGTGTTCTAGTTCTTGGTTGAGGGTTGGCCGAGCCGGGAATGTGGCCTGCCATGAGCGCGATGTCGAAAGCCATGTACCTGCCGCTGCAGATCGCGATCAGCGTTGCGGGCGGTCTGCTCGCAAGCAAGGTCTTCACCGAGATCTGGCAGCGCGTGAGCCCGTCGGACCAGGAGCCGCCCGACCCGAAGGACCTCGACCGGTCCGGGCGGGAGGCGATCGCAGCGGCCGCGATGCAGGGCCTGATCTTCGGCATGGTGCGCGCGGCGGTGGACCGCGCGGGCGCGCACGGCTATCGCGCGGTGACGAACGAGAGCCCCGAATAGGGCGGTGCGCCGACGCCGGCGATGCAGTAGGTGCCCCACGGGGTGGCCTCGGTCAGCTGCGCGTCGGCGGTGTGACCGTCGACGGTCACGGTGATCGTCTGCCCGAGCCGCGTGTCGGCTGCGGGTTGCCAATCGAAAACCATTCCGCGCCAGTGGTATCGGCCGTCGATCGGGTCGACGTGACCGGCCAGCCGTACTCGGACCTCGTCGGCGCCGATGCGTGCGGGCCCGTCGTAGATGTCGGTCATTGCGGCAGGAACCCGCTGCGGCGCCACATCCGGCGGGCGATCGGGCCCATCAGGCCCACCTCCTCGAGAAACGCCGCCAGCGGGGCGAATCCCATGATCTGGGTCTCGCGGCGATGTGGGCTGCGGCGTGCCATCCGGCGGGCGGCGCGGGCGTCCAGACCCACCCGGCGGTACTGCACCTTGTTGGTGAACAGGAACCGGAAGAAGTAGCCGCCGAGACCGTTGACGTTGGCCACGAGGAACTTCGGCAGTCGGCGCATGTGCGGGACGCGTCTGCGCAGTCCGTCGCGGGCGAACTGGATGTGGCGCGCCTCCTCGGTCACGTGAATGCGCATGAGCCGCTGCACCATCGGCTGTAGCTCGGCGTCGTCCATCATCTGCCGCTGCAGCGAGTCGAAGATCTCTTCGCCGATCAGCGCGGCCACCCACAGCGCCGCGCCCCGGAACACGAACGGCAACGCGTTGATAATGACGCGCTGGTAATACTTGGGCCACACCGGTTTTCCGCCGACACGGGCAATCGCCTTGCCGAACATCACCATGTGGCGGGTCTCGTCGCCGAGCTCGGTGAGCTCGTAGTGGACGGCGTCGGCGGTGGGGTCCTGGTGCATCATCTTGCGCAGCAGCGACTGGTTGAGGATGTTCTCGAACCAGATGCCCGCCGAGAGCGTGTTGACGAACTCCTGTCGCGACAGTTCGATCCGCTGTTCGCGGCTCAGCGCGTCCCACAGTGGCGTGCCGTACAGCGACACGACTTTGGGCGGCAGGAAGAACTTGTCGGGGTCCAGTGGCGCATCCCAGTCGATATCGACGACGGGCGCGTAGGACCTGCGGACCGAGCCCTTCAGCAGCCGTTCGGCGAACTCCGCGCGGGTGGGTGCCGTCATGCCGACCTCCCTGTCGACCTGTTGGTTGCCGTCGAAGGTACGGAGGCGCATGGCAAGTTGTCAATACCTGCGGTACCGGATACTTACGGTACTTGCTGGTCACTGCGGTGGACACTGGCATACTCGCTCGGGTGACCCGGCGCATCCACGTCATCGGCATCGGGGCGGGCGACCCCGACTACGTCACCGCCCAGGCGGTCGAGGCGCTCAACGACAGCGATGTGTTCTTCGTGATGGACAAGGGCGAGAGCAAGGACGCGCTGGTGGCGCTGCGCCGCACCATCTGCGAGCGGTTCATCCGCAGACCCGGCTACCGGTTCGTCGAACTGCCCGACCCGCCGCGCGTACGCACCGTGCCGGACAGCCCGGCCTACCGCCAGGCCGTCACCGGCTGGCATGCGGCCCGGGCCGCGCTGTGGGCGAAGGCGATCGCGACCGAATTGCCGCCGGGCGGCGTCGGGGCGTTTCTGGCATGGGGCGATCCGTCGCTGTACGACAGCACGCTGCGCATCCTCGAGCGGGTGGGCGCCGAGGTCGACATCGACTACGACGTCGTCCCCGGTGTCACCGCGATACAGGCTCTGACCGCGCGACATCGTATACCGCTCAACGACATTGGCGAACCGGTGCTGATCACCACCGGACGCCGGCTGCGCGAGGACGGGCTGACGGGCAGCGCCGTCGTCATGCTCGACGCCGACTGTTCGTTCCGCACCTGCCCACCCGACACCCGGATCTGGTGGGGCGCCTACCTCGGCACGCCCGACGAACTGTTGGCGGCGGGCACGGTCGGCGAGGTCGGCGAACACATCGCCGAGGTGCGGGCGAACGCCCGCGCCGAGCACGGCTGGATCATGGACACCTACCTGCTGCGTTCGGCAGACTGAGCAGATGGCGTCGTTTCTGCTGCGGGCCGCGCTGACCGGTGTGGCGCTGTGGGTCGTGACGCTCATCGTGCCGGGCATCCGGTTCGTCGGCGGTGACTCCACGCTGTCGGAGATCGGCATCATCTTCGTGGTGGCGGTGATCTTCGGTCTGGTCAACGCGGTCATCAAACCGATCGTGCAGATCATCTCGATCCCGCTCTACATCCTGACGCTGGGCCTGTTCCACATCGTCGTCAACGCGTTCATGCTGTGGATCACCTCGTGGATCACCGAGCACACCACACACTGGGGCCTGGCCATCGACGACTTCTGGTGGACCGCGATCTGGGCCGCGATCGTGCTGTCGATCGTGAGTTGGGTGCTGTCGCTCGTGGTGCGCACGGCAGACTAGAGGAATGCCCGAACTGCCCGAGATCGAGGCGCTCGCCGATCACCTGCGCCGCCACGCCGTCGGGTTGACGATCGGCCGCGTCGACGTCTCGGCGCTGTCGGTGCTCAAGACGTTCGACCCGCCGGTGACGGCCCTGCACGGCCGGCAGGTCACCGGTGCCAACCGCTGGGGCAAGTACCTGGGGCTGCAGGTGGGCGACGTGCACCTGATCGCGCACCTGTCGCGGGCGGGCTGGCTGCGCTGGTCGGACAAGCTCGCCGCCGCGCCGCTGAAGCCCGGCAAGGGGCCGATCGCGCTGCGGGTCCACCTCGGCACGCCGGGCGAGGCGCCGGGATTCGACCTGACCGAGGCGGGCACCCAGAAGCGGCTGGCGGTGTGGCTGGTCCACGATCCGAACACGGTGCCCGGCATCGCGGCGCTGGGACCGGACGCGCTGCAACTGTCGGTCGAGGAGCTGGGCGAAGTGCTCGCAGGCAACAGCGGGCGGATCAAGACCGTGATCACCGATCAGAAGGTGATCGCGGGCATCGGCAACGCCTACAGCGACGAGATCCTGCACTCCGCCAAGATCAGCCCGTTCGCGACCGCGGGCAAGCTGTCCGCGGCGCAGTTGTCCGCGCTGCACGACGCGATGATCACGGTGTTGACCGACGCGGTGCAACGCTCCGTCGGGCAGCAGGCGGCAACGCTGAAGGGGGAGAAGCGGTCCGGGCTGCGGGTGCACGCCCGCACCGGGTTGCCGTGTCCGGTGTGCGGCGACACCGTGCGGGAAGTGTCGTTCGCGGACAAGTCGTTTCAGTACTGCCCGACGTGTCAGACCGGCGGCAAGGTGCTGGCCGACCGGCGGCTGTCGCGGCTGCTCAAGTAGCGACGCAGTAGGACCGGGTCGCCGACTCGAGCGCGCGCCGGTACAGGTCGGCGAGATGGCGACCGGCGGCGACGGCGTCCGTCGCGGCGGCGAGTTCGGTGTGGCAGCTCGGGCTGTGCAGCGAATTCCACTGCAGGGCAATCTCTTCGACCATCGTCTTGTTGAGAAGGTCGATCTGGGCGCGCGATTCGGTGAGGTCGGGGGCTGCGGCCGGGGCGGTGTCCGGGTCGAACTTCCACTGCGCGAAGCGGGTGTACTGGACGCCCTCGGTGGCGTCGATCTGGTCGGTGAAGACGGTGCGCACGTACTGCGGATCGATGCCGTGGGCGGCGGCATCGGCGGCGACGGCGTCGAGCACCTGGTCGGCTCGGGCCCGGTCGGTGATCGGCCCGCCGTTGATCCACTTGTACGCCGCCACCGCGTCGGCGGTGGCCAGCCGCTCGGCCGCGGCGTCGATCAACCGGTAGTAGGGCGTCGTCGGTGGTTGGGCCGCCGCCGAGCCGTGACCGGCGAACAGCAGGGCGGCCAGCAGCAGCACGGCTCGATTACGGGTCATCCCCCCATCATGCTTAGGCTGTCGGGGTGACTCGGCAGAAGATCCTCATCACGGGTGCCAGCTCCGGCCTCGGCGCGGGCATGGCCAGGACCTTTGCGGCCAAGGGTCGCGATCTCGCGCTGTGCGCGCGCCGCAAAGACCGCCTCGACGAGCTCCAGGCCGAGCTGCTGGCCCGTCATCCCAATATCAAGGTCGCCGTGGCGCCGCTGGACGTCAACGACCACGAGCAGGTGCCGAAGGTGTTCGCCGAGCTGTCCGACGAGCTGGGCGGCATCGACCGCGTCATCGTCAACGCCGGCATCGGCAAGGGCGCGAAGCTCGGGTCGGGCAAGCTGTGGGCCAACAAGGCCACCATCGAGACGAATCTCATTGCGGCACTTGTCCAGATCGAAACCGCCATCGAGATGTTCAACAAGGCCGGCGGCGGACACCTGGTGCTGGTGTCATCGGTGCTGGCGAACAAGGGCGTGCCCGGGGTGAAGGCGGCGTACGCGGCGAGCAAGGCGGGCCTGTCGTCGCTGGGCGAATCGTTGCGCGCGGAGTACCTCAAGGGTCCGATCAAGGTGACCGTCCTGGAACCGGGCTACATCGAATCGGAGATGACGGCCAAGTCGAACTCGACGATGTTGATGGTGGACAACGAAACCGGCGTCAAGGCGATGGTGGACGCGATGGAACGCGAGGCCGGCCGCGCCGCGGTGCCGCGGTGGCCGTGGGCGCCGCTGGTGCAGGTGATGCGCGTGATGCCGCCCTGGCTGGCCCGACGTTTCGCGTGATTGTTTAGCCGTGCTGCGGAGGTGGTAGCCACCCCGCATGAACGCGAAACTGAAACTGACTCCCTATCTGTTCGCGGGCGTCGCGGCCGCTGCGATCGCGGCCGCGCCGATCGCGGTGGCGCAGCCCGCGCCGCCGCCGTGCGTCAACGCTGACGGCACACCATGTGCCGACGTCGGCAGCGTCGAGGCCGGTCCCAGCGGCGGTGCCGAGGTCCATGTGCCCAATGGTCCGCAGGGCAGCGCCGACCTCGGTGGCGCCTCGGGCGTAATCCCCGGTGGCCCTGAGGGTTCCGCGGGCCCGGGTGGCGCGAGCGGGTCGTTGGCGCCGGACGGTCCCGGTGGTTCTGCGGGTCCCGGCGGCGCCAGCGGATGCCTGCCGAACGTCGGCTGCATCGACATCCCCGCCCCGTGATTTCGGTGTAGTTGGTAGCGGCCAGCGCTACCAACTACACCGAAATCGCTCAGGCGGTCCGGCCGCGCTCGGTGCGGTAGCGGCGCACCAGCGCGTCGGTCGACGAATCGGACTGCTCGGCGGGCGACGCGTCGGCGGTGATCACCGGCAGCAGCGCCTTGGCCTGCGTCTTGCCCAGTTCAACACCCCACTGGTCGAACGAGTCGATACCCCAGATAACGCCCTCGGTGAACACCTGATGCTCGTAGAGCGCGATCAACTGGCCGAGCACCGACGGCGTCAGCCTCGTCGCCAGGATCGACGTGGACGGCCGGTTGCCGGGCATCACCTTGTGCGGCACCACCTGCGGTGGCGTGCCCTCCGCGGCGATCTCCTCGGCGGTCTTGCCGAACGCCAGCACCTGCGTCTGCGCGAAGAAGTTGCTCATCAGCAGGTCGTGCATGCTGCCCTTGCCGTCGGCGGTCGACAGGTCGTCGGTCGGCTGTGCGAAGCCGATGAAGTCGGCGGGGATCAACCGCGTGCCCTGATGGATCAACTGGTAGAACGCGTGCTGGCCGTTGGTTCCCGGTTCGCCCCAGAAGATTTCGCCGGTGCTCGTCGTCACCGGAGAACCGTCCGCCCGCACCGACTTGCCGTTCGACTCCATGGTCAGCTGCTGCAGATACGCCGCGAACCGCGCCAGATCGTTCGAATACGGCAGCACGGCACGGGTTTCCGCGCCGAAGAACTCGCTGTACCAGAGCCCGATCAACCCCAGCAGCACCGGCGCGTTGGCCTCCAGCGGCGCCGTGCGGAAATGCTCGTCGACGGTGTGGAACCCGGACAGGAACTCCGCGAAGCGTTCTCGGCCGATCACCGCCATCACCGACAACCCGATCGCGCTGTCCACCGAGTACCGCCCGCCGACCCAGTCCCAGAACCCGAACATGTTGTCGGTGTTGATCCCGAAGTCGTCCACCAGCTTCTTGTTCGTCGACACCGCGACGAAGTGCTTCGACACCGCGGCATCACCGAGCGCATCGGTGAGCCAGCGGCGCGCCGCCGTCGCGTTCGTCAACGTCTCCAACGTCGAGAAGGTTTTCGACGCCACGATGAAAAGCGTTGTCGCCGGGTCTAACCCGTCGAGCTTCGCGACCAGGTCCGCCGGATCGACGTTCGACACGAACCGCGCCGAGATGCCCGCGTCCGCGTAGTGCCGCAACGCCTGCGTCACCATCGCCGGCCCGAGGTCCGACCCGCCGATGCCGATGTTGACCACGGTGGTGATGCGCTCACCGGTCGCGCCGGTCCACTCGCCGCTGCGCAACCGGTCGGTGAAATCGCCCATCTTGTCCAGCACCGCATGCACATCGGCGACCACATCCTGACCGTCCACCTGCAACGACGCATCCCGCGGCAGGCGCAGCGCGGTATGCAGGACGGCCCGGTCCTCGGAGGTGTTGATGTGCGCCCCGGAGAACATCGCGTCGCGCCGCTGCTCCAGTCCCGCCGCGCGCGCCAGGTCCACCAGCAGGTCCAGCGTCTCGCGCGACACCCGGTGCTTGCTGTAATCGATGTAGAGGTCGCCGACCGTCAGCGCCAGTTCGCGGCCGCGAGCGGGATCCTCGGCGAATAACTCCCGCAGATGTCTGCCGCCGACCTCGGCGTGATGTCGCTGCAGCGCCTGCCAGGCCGGAGTGGAGGTGATATCGGGAATCGGCGTGGTATCGGTGCTCATGCGCTCGACCCTAGTGCGGTCGAAAGGCCGAGGGTGTAAGAGAGAGTTATGGATACCGCGAAGCTGCTGTCGTCAGTGCCCACCGGTCTGTGGATCGGAGGTGAGGAGCGGGCGGGCAAGTCCACGTTCGACGTGCTCGACCCGTCCGACGATCAGGTGCTGGCCTCCGTCGCGAATGCCACCGCCGATGACGCGATCGCCGCGCTGGACGCCGCCTGCGGTGTGCAGGCCGAATGGGCCGCCACCCCACCGCGCGAACGCGGCGAGATTCTGCGCTCGGTCTACGAGGCCATCATCGACCGCGCCGACGACCTCGCCACCCTGATGACCCTCGAGATGGGCAAGGTGTTGCCCGAGAGCATGGGCGAGGTGAAGTACGGCGCCGAGTTCTTCCGCTGGTTCGCCGAGGAGGCCGTCCGCATCGCAGGCCGGTTCACCCCCAGCCCCGCGGGCACCGGCCGCATTCTGGTCACCAAGCAGCCCGTCGGCCCTTGCTACGCGATCACGCCGTGGAACTTCCCGCTGGCGATGGGCACCCGCAAGATCGGCCCGGCCTTCGCCGCCGGTTGCACGATGATCGTCAAGCCGGCCCAGGAGACGCCGCTGACGATGCTGCTGTTGGCCAAGCTGATGGACGAGGCCGGCCTGCCCAAGGGCGTGCTGAGCGTGCTGCCCACCAACAATCCCGGTGAGGTCACCACCGCGCTGATCGACGACGGCCGCCTGCGCAAGCTCACCTTCACCGGCTCCACCGGGGTCGGCAAGGCGCTGGTCAAGCAGTCCGCCGACAAGCTGCTGCGCACCTCGATGGAGCTGGGTGGCAACGCCCCGTTCATCGTGTTCGACGACGCCGACGTCGACGCCGCGGTCGACGGCGCCGTGCTGGCCAAGATGCGCAACGGCGGTGAGGCGTGCACCGCGGCCAACCGATTCCACGTGGCCAACTCGGTGCGCCAGGAGTTCACCGACAAACTCGTCAAACGGATGAGCGAGTTCACGCTCGGCAAAGGCATCGAGGAATCCTCGACGCTCGGCCCGCTGATCAACGCCAAGCAGGTCGCCACCGTCACCGAGCTGGTCTCCGACGCCGTCTCACGCGGCGCGACCGTCGCGGTCGGCGGCGTCGCCCCCGGTGGCCCCGGCAACTTCTACCCGGCCACCGTGCTCACCGACGTGCCCGCCGACGCCCGCATCCTCAAGGAGGAGGTGTTCGGCCCCGTCGCCCCCATCACCGGGTTCGACACCGAGGAGGAGGGCATCGCCGCCGCCAACGACACCGAATACGGTTTGGCCGCCTACGTCTACACGCAGTCGCTGGATCGCGCGCTGCGGGTCGCCGAGGCCATCCAGTCCGGCATGGTCGGCATCAACCGCGGCGTGATCTCCGACCCGGCCGCGCCGTTCGGCGGCGTCAAGGAATCCGGGTTCGGGCGCGAGGGCGGCTTCGAGGGCATCGACGAGTACCTCGACGTGAAGTACATCGCCCTGACCAGATAGCCCTGACCAGATTAGCCCTGACCAAATAGCCCTGACTGATAGTCAGTCGCTGTAGCGGCCCAGCGACGCCTCGGCCGCCGCCACCACGGTGGCGACGGCGAGCACGCCGACCGCCGTCCACACCACGCGCTCGACGTCGGTCTGCCACACGTCGACGTGTTCGGCGTTGACCAGCGCCACCGCCGCGGTGACGAACGCCGCGAAGTACACGTAGCGGGCGTGCAGCAGTTGCAGCACCGCGGCGACGACCATCGCCAGCGTCCCGAGCCCCACCAGCAGCGTGGTGTTCGACACCAGCAGCGCGATGAACGCCGACGCGATCGCGCCGACGACGGTGCCCGCGGCGCGTTCGGCGACCATGCGCCGCGACTCGTCGTAGGTGGGCCGCAGCACCAGCACGATCGTCAACAGCACCCAGCCCGCGGTGGTGCCGAGGAACCACGTCGACGCGACGAACGCCGCGACCCCGAGCAGCACGGTCAGCGCCGCCGTGTAGAACACGACGATCGGCCACGGCACCGGTTCGGGCGGCCCGACGACCTCGTCGCGCAGCAACAGCGCGGCGATCGCCACCGCCCACAGTCCGCCGCCGACCGCGATCGCCCCGAAGAGCACCGCCTGCCCGACGGTCCCGGGGACGTGGTCGCCGAACGCCACGGTGTGGTAGCCCGACACCACGGTGATCACCGGTTGCAGGGCCACGAACATCCCGACGACGTGCAGGCCGGCGCGCGCGCTCAACCCCAGCGCGACGGCGAGGACGACGACGTACACCGTCGTCGCCGCCCGGTCGCCGTGCACCAGCACCGCGACCGCATTGACCATCCCCGCCAACGGAATACACGCCAGCGCGTACCGCGGCGCGAACGGCCAGGCGATGATCACCGGCAGGATGCCCGCGATCACCATCGACGCGCCCGCATGCAGCGGGGTGAAGCTGATGAGGAGCTCCGGCGCGAACAACGGCAGGACGATCAGCAGGATCCCGCCGACTTGGGCGGCAAGTGAACTGCGACGCTGCGTCTGCGCGGTCACCGTCACACCATAACGACGGCTCCGCCCCGTCGCGCCTAACCGATCCGGCGCGCTTCGCGCCCTAGACTTCGGTGCTCGAAGCCGAGATGGGAGGGCATCGACGTGAGTGCGGCGCCGGTCCGTGTCGCCCCACGCCGCCGTGGTGACCGCTCGCCGAAAATCCCCGCGCTGGACGGTGTGCGCGCGCTCGCCGTCGCGCTGGTGCTGGCCGACCACGGCGGCATCCCGGGAGTCCCCGGCGGGTTCCTGGGTGTGGACGTGTTCCTCGTACTCAGCGGGTTCCTGATCACCTCGCTGCTGCTCGACGAGTTCGCCCGCCGCGGCCGAATCAGCCTGCGCGACTTCTGGATCCGGCGTGCCCGCCGACTGCTGCCCGCGCTGATCGTGATGGTCCTCGCGGTGGTGGGGCTGCGCACCCTGTTCTCGCCGGAGTCGACGACGTCGCTGCGGGACGAGGCCGTCGCCGCCTTCTTCTGGATGGCCAACTGGGTGTTCGTCGGCCAGCACGCCGACTACTTCTCGCAGGGCGCGCCGCCGTCGCCGCTGCTGCACACCTGGTCGCTGGCCGTGGAGGAGCAGTACTACCTGATCTGGCCGTTGCTGGTGATCCTCGTCGCGAGCGCGTTCTGGGCACGCCACCGGCTGGCGGTATTCACCCTGGCCGCCACGGGCGTGGTGGTGTCGGCCGCCGCGGCCATCGCGCTGACCACCGACGCCACGCTGAACCGCGTGTACTTCGGCACCGACACCCGCGCGCAGGCGTTGCTGATCGGGTCGGCCGCGGCCGCGCTGCTGGTGCGTGACTGGTCGGTGCTCGCCGACGGCGGCTCGATGATCCGCACCCGATGGGGGCACATCGTGGCGCGCATCCTGCCGTTCGTCGGCCTGCTGGTGCTGGGCGCCGCCGCGCACTACGCGACGGGCAGCGTGCGTGACTTCCAGAGCGGTCTGCTGATCATCGTCGCGGTCGGGGCGATCCTCGTCGTCGCCCCGGTCGCGATGGAGCAGGAGGGCCCCGTCGCGCGCGCTCTGTCGTGGCGGCCGCTGGTGGGCCTGGGCGCCATCTCCTACGGCGTCTACCTGTGGCACTGGCCGATCTTTCTGGCGGTCAACGGGGAGCGCACCGGGTTGACCGGCTGGCCGCTGTTCCTGTTGCGGTGCGCGCTGACGATCGCGGTCGCGGCGGCGTCGTGGTGGCTGCTCGAGCAGCCGATCCGGCGGTGGCGGCCGGTGATCGTGCCGATGCTGCCGCTGGCCGGTGCGACGGCGGCGACGGCGGCGGTGATCACGATGACGGTGCTGCCGGTCAACGTCGCGCCCACCCATGAGCGACCCGACGACGTCGCGTCGGCCGCGCTGGTCGGCGCCGAGGTGCCCGTCGAGGTGCAGCGCCCGCCCGCGGTGGCGCCGGGCACCAAGACGGTCGCGGTGTTCGGCGACTCGGTGGCCTGGACGCTGATGCGCTACCTGCCGCCGACGCCGGGGTGGGCGTTCTCCAACTACACGACCATCGGCTGCGGCATCGCCCGCGGCGGGCCGTACCGGGCGGCGGGGGAGACGCTGCCGCAGAAACCCGAGTGCGACACCTGGCCGCGGCGCTGGACACAGCGCATCAACCACGACCGGCCCGACGTGGTGCTGCTGATGATCGGCCGCTGGGAGGTCGTGGACCGCAAGATCGAAGGCCGTTGGACCCACGTCGGTGAGCCGGCCTACGACGCCTACCTGCGCGAAGAGCTCAACCGCGCGCTGGACATCCTCGGCTCGACGGGGGCGAAGATCGTGGTGACGACCGAGCCCTACAACCGCCGCGGCGAACAGCCCGACGGCAGCCTGTACCCGGAGGACCAGCCCAAGCGCATCGACGCGTGGAACAACCTGCTGCGCGGTGTGGCTAAGTCGCGGCCCAACGTCACCGTGCTCGACCTCAACCGCAAGCTCGGCCCGAACGGCGTCTACACCAACCGGGTGGACGGCATCCGGATGCGGATGGACGGTGTGCATCCCACCCCGGAGGCGGTCGAGTGGCTGACGCCGTGGCTGACCGACGAGCTCAAGCGGGTGACGGCGGCGCGCACCCCCAAGCGCTGATCAGGTTTCAGTGGCCCAACCGGCCGCGGCCGAGGCGCAGCAGCAGCATCGCGAGGTCCTTGCCGTCGGGCCCGAGCTCGCTGCTGTAGCGCTCGATCACCTGCATCTCGCGGCTGTGCACCAACCGGGTGCCACCCGAGGCCATCCGGGCCTTGCCGATCAGCTTCGACACCTCGGTGCGGCGCTTGACCGCCTCAAGGATCTTCGCGTCGAGCTCATCGATCTCCCGGCGCAGGTCCTCGATCTCGGGCAACTGTTCGACCTCGATAGTCATTGGAAATCTCCGTTTCTCGTTGTGTGAGGGGCCTGATCCGTCCGGTTTCGGGCCTCACACAAGAGACGAGCCCCGGATCCGGAAGCGGACCGCGGGGCTCTTTTGAAGCAGCTAGACCACGGGCACCGCTGGCCGGTACCCGTAGAAAAATCGTCCACGCTGCATGAGCACGAGAAAGAGTGTGCCACCAAGGGCCGCGTCTGCGCAAAGTGTCGCTGGACAGCGGTAAGTTCGACCCCGATATGACGCTCTCCACCGAGACTGTGGCCGCCGACGCCGACCAGCTGCTCGACGGCCTCAACCCGCAGCAACGCCAGGCGGTGCTGCACGAGGGTTCGCCGCTGCTCATCGTGGCGGGCGCCGGATCCGGCAAGACCGCGGTGCTGACCCGACGGATCGCCTACCTGCTGGCCGCCCGCGACGTCGGGGTGGGCCAGGTGCTGGCCATCACGTTCACCAACAAGGCCGCCGCGGAGATGCGCGAGCGGGTGGTCTCGCTGGTGGGCCCGCGCGCCCGGTCCATGTGGGTGTCGACGTTCCACTCCACCTGCGTGCGGATCCTGCGCAACCAGGCGTCGCTGATCAAGGGCCTCAACTCGAACTTCTCGATCTACGACGCCGACGACTCGCGGCGCCTGCTGCAGATGATCGGCAAGGACCTGGGGCTGGACATCAAGCGGTACTCACCGCGGCTGCTGGCCAACGCCATCTCCAACCACAAGAACGAGCTGATCGGCCCGGAGCAGGCCGCCGCCGAGGCGGCCGAGGCCGAGGAGGAACTGGCGGGCATCGTCGCCGAGGTCTACGCCGAGTACCAGCGGCGGCTGCGCGCGGCCAACGCGCTGGACTTCGACGACCTGATCGGCGAGACCGTCGCCGTGCTGCAGGCCTTCCCGCAGATCGCCCAGTACTACCGGCGACGGTTCCGGCACATCCTGGTCGACGAGTATCAGGACACCAACCATGCCCAATACGTGTTGGTGCGCGAACTGGTCGGTGTCGAGACGGTCGATGGCGTGCCGCCCGCCGAGCTGTGTGTGGTGGGCGACGCGGATCAGTCCATCTACGCGTTCCGGGGTGCGACGATCCGCAACATCGAGGACTTCGAACGCGACTTCCCCAATGCCACAACGATTCTGCTCGAGCAGAACTACCGCTCCACGCAGAACATCCTCAACGCCGCGAACGCGGTGATCTCGCGCAACGCGAACCGCCGGGAGAAGCGGCTGTGGACCGCCGAGGGCGACGGCGAGCCGATCGTCGGCTACGTCGCCGACAACGAACACGACGAGGCGCGTTTTGTCGCACAGGAGATCGACGAGCTCTGCGATCGAAACGGCTACTCGTACAACGACTTCGCAGTGTTCTACCGCACCAACAACTCGTCGCGTGCACTCGAAGAGGTGTTCATCCGCGCCGGCATCCCGTACAAGGTGGTCGGCGGCGTAAGGTTTTACGAGCGCAAAGAGATTCGCGACATCGTCGCCTACCTGCGGGTGCTCGACAACCCCGGTGACTCGGTCAGCATGCGGCGCATCCTCAACACGCCGCGGCGCGGCATCGGCGACCGGGCGGAGGCCTGCGTCGCCGTGTACGCGGAGAACACCGGATGCAGTTTCAACGACGCACTGCAGGCCGCCGCCGAGGGTCGGGTGCCGATGCTGAACACCCGGTCGGAGAAGTGCATCGCGAGCTTCGTCGAACTGCTCGACGACCTCCGCGGCCGCCTCGACGACGAACTCGGCGATCTGGTCGAAGCGGTGCTCGACCGCACCGGATATCGGGCTGAGCTCGAGTCATCAAGCGACCCACAGGATCTCGCGCGCCTGGACAACCTCAACGAGCTGGTCAGCGTGGCCCACGAGTTCAGCACCGACCTGGCCAACGCGCAGGCGCTCGGCGAGACGGACCTCGAGGACGAGGACGTCCCCGACACCAGCGTGCTGGCGCAGTTCTTGGAGCGGGTGTCGCTGGTCGCCGACGCCGACGAACTGCCCGAGCACGGCGCGGGCGTGGTGACGCTGATGACGTTGCACACCGCCAAGGGGTTGGAGTTCCCGGTGGTGTTCGTGACCGGGTGGGAGGACGGCATGTTCCCGCACATGCGCGCGCTCGGCGACCCCACCGAACTGTCCGAGGAGCGACGACTGGCCTACGTCGGCATCACCCGGGCCCGCCAGCGGCTGTACCTGACCCGGGCCAAGGTGCGCTCGTCGTGGGGGCAGCCGATGCTCAACCCGGAATCGCGGTTCCTCAAGGAGATTCCGCAGCACCTGATCGACTGGCGCCGCACCGACCCGGGGCCGTCGCTGTCGGCTCCGGTCAGCGGCGCGGGACGGTTCGGCACGCCACGGCCGTCGCCGTCGCGGGCGGCCGCGAGCAAGCGTCCGCTGCTGGTGCTCGAACCCGGTGACCGGGTCAGCCACGACAAGTACGGCCTGGGCCGGGTCGAGGAGGTCTCCGGTGTCGGCGAGTCGGCGATGTCGCTGATCGACTTCGGCAGCGCCGGCCGGGTCAAGCTGATGCACAACCACGCGCCCATCACCAAGCTCTAGCCTCGCGAGACTGTCGTATCGAGCGGGCTACTCGCACGTTCGCGCGGTAACTACAGTCTCGCGCAACAGGTTTACTCGGGCTTGGCCCAGCGGCCGGTACTCGGCAGCAGCGTCAGCACGATCGTGATCACCGGTAGCGCCGGGATCGCGAACACCACCGGCGGCAGCTTGGCGCCCGCGACGAACAGGCTGGAGAAGATCAGCAGCGCCACCACCGCGCCGACCACGATCAGCAGCCGGCTCATCCGGCGGCGCAGCAGCAGCCCGGTCAGCCCGGCGATCAGCGCCGCCGCCGAGATCGCGGTCAGGAAGCCGACGGCCACGCAGAACAGCCGGTCGGTGCGCCACCACCCGGTGATCAGGTCGGTGGCGATGACCGCGATGGCCCAGCCGGACAGGATGCTCGCGACCGCCGTCGCGATCGCGCCGCGCGGGTTGGGCCGCGGCCGGCCGACCGCCGCGGGCCGCGCCCGGGGAATGTAGGTGGTCTGCGGATCGGCGACCGGGATCGCGCCGGTGGGATGGCGGCGGATGATCGAGGTCTGCGGATCGGAGACGACCGGGATCTCGCCCGTCGGATGTCGCCGGATGATGCGTGCCGAGCCGGTGTCCTCGTCGCCGCCCACCCGGCCAGATTAGTTGCCGCGGGGGCCCAGGCTCAGGCCGCGCTTGGACAGCCAGCCGACCGGGTCGACACGGTCGGAGCCGTTGAGCAGCACCTCGAAGTGCAGGTGCGGGCCGGTCGAGTTGCCGGTGTTGCCCATCTTGGCGATCTGGTCGCCCGCCCACACCCGCTGGCCGACCTCGACCTGCCAGGAGCTCAGGTGGCCGTAAAGCGTGACGGTCCCGTCGGCGTGCCGAATCTTGACGTGGTTGCCGTAGCCGGCGTAGGGGCCCGCGGCGATCACGACGCCGTCGGACGCGGCGAGCACCGGGGTGCCGATCGCGTTGGCGATGTCGATGCCGCCGTGCAGCACACCCCAGCGGTAGCCGAAGCCCGAGGTCCACACGCCCTTGGTGGGCATCACGAACATCGGCCGCTGCAGCCGGGCCTCGCGCTCGGCGCGCTCCTGGGCGAATGCGGCGGCCTTGACGATCTCCTCCTGGTGCACCGCCTGGCTCGCCGCGGGCGCGACAGTCACGATCTGCACGCCGTCGCTGGAGCCGGCCACCCCCGGGGTCATCGCGGATCGCTCGGCGGCCAGCACGGTCTGGGCGGGCTTCTCGGTGCTGTTGGCCATCGTGTAGGCACCCGCGGCGGTCGCGCCGACGGCCATCGCGGCGACCATCAGCCGACCCTTCAGCGGCGGCGCGGGGGCGCGGTGTGCACCGCCGGGCCGGCCGATCGCGATCACGTCGGTCTTTGCCGTGCCGTCGCTGTTGTCGGTGTGGCTGTCGCGGTAGGCGTGGCTGCGCCGCCGCTCACCCGGCCCGGGCAGGAACTCCGACGGCACCTCCAGCCGCAGCGGGGTCAGATCGTCGGTGTCGTCGTTGAGGTCGTCGAGTTCGGGCGCGTGGATCACCTGCGCCTCGCGGTCGAACGCGCTCTTCTCCCGAAAATCCAGTTCAGCAAGGCTGCCGAAGTCGTCTACCGGAATGATGTCGGTGACCTCGGCGAAGTCGTCGCTGACGCGGGAGTTGATTTGCCGTTTCGTCGGCGATCCGGAGGACCGGGACGAACGGTGCGATGCCAACCTGAAAAGTCCTTTGCGTCGTGACCAGAACGTTATCTAAGCCAGAAGGCACGGTAGCCAACCCCTAATGTCGGTGGCAACCCGGGGCGGTATTCCGGCGGCTAATGTGACGTGTATCACTGGGGTCACCTGGTGAGATCCACCACATGACCGGGTGGGCGATTCTTTGGGCGCCAGGTGGTGTGGATAAAGTTCCTGCGAGCCCCGTCAGGCCCAACTATTTGCATCGACAGACAGGGATGTAGCGGAGTCCATGGACCTCTTCGAATACCAGGCGAAGGAACTGTTCGCCAAGCACAACGTGCCCACCACGCCCGGACGGGTGACCGACACCGCGGAGGACGCCAAGGCGATCGCCACCGAGATCGGCAAGCCGGTGATGGTCAAGGCGCAGGTCAAGACCGGCGGGCGCGGTAAGGCCGGCGGCGTGAAGTACGCGGCCACTCCCGATGACGCGTTCACCCACGCCCAGAACATCCTCGGCCTGGACATCAAGGGCCACATCGTCAAGAAGCTGCTGGTCTCCGAGGCCAGCGACATCGCCGAGGAGTACTACATCTCCTTCCTGCTGGATCGTGCGAACCGCACCTACCTGGCGATGTGCTCGGTCGAGGGCGGTATGGAGATCGAAGAGGTCGCCGCGACCAAGCCGGACCGGCTGGCCAAGGTGCCCGTCGACGCCACCAAGGGTGTCGACGTGGCGTTCGCCCGCGAGATCGCCAAGAAGGGCCACCTGCCCGAGGAGGTGCTCGACGCGGCCGCGGTGACCATCGCCAAGCTGTGGGAGGTCTTCGTCGCCGAGGACGCCACGCTGGTCGAGGTCAACCCGCTGGTGCGCACGCCCGACGATCAGATCCTGGCGCTGGACGGCAAGGTCACCCTCGACGGCAACGCCGACTTCCGCCACCCGGAGCACGCGGAGTTCGAGGACCGCGACGCCACCGATCCGCTGGAGCTCAAGGCCAAGGAGCACGACCTGAACTACGTCAAGCTCGACGGGCAGGTCGGCATCATCGGCAACGGCGCCGGCCTGGTGATGTCGACGCTGGACGTCACCGCCTACGCCGGCGAGAAGCACGGCGGGGTGAAGCCGGCCAACTTCCTCGACATCGGCGGCGGCGCCTCGGCCGAGGTGATGGCCGCGGGTCTGGACGTCATCCTGCACGACCCGCAGGTCAAGAGCGTGTTCGTCAACGTGTTCGGCGGCATCACGGCGTGCGACGCGGTGGCCAACGGCATCGTCAAGGCGCTGCAGATCCTCGGAGCTGAGGCCAACAAGCCGCTCGTGGTTCGCCTCGACGGCAACAACGTCGATGAGGGCCGCCGCATTCTGGCCGAGGCCAACCACCCGCTGGTGATCCAGGCCGCCACCATGGACGAGGGTGCCGACAAAGCCGCCGAGCTGGCGAACAAGTAAGGGACGCAAGGTATGTCGATCTTTCTGAATAAGGACTCCAAGGTCATCGTCCAGGGCATCACCGGCGGTGAGGGCACCAAGCACACCGCGCTGATGCTCAAGGCGGGCACCCAGGTGGTCGGCGGCGTGAACGCGCGCAAGGCAGGAACGACGGTGTCGCACAAGGACAAAGACGGCAAGGACATCGAACTGCCGGTGTTCGGCACCGTCGAAGAGGCGATCAAGGAAACTGGTGCGAACGTGTCGGTGGTGTTCGTGCCGCCGAAGTTCGCCAAGGACGCGATCATCGAGGCCATCGACGCCGAGATCCCGCTGCTGGTGGTCATCACCGAGGGAATCCCGGTGCAGGACACCGCATATGCGTGGGCCTACAACGTCCAGAAGGGACAGAAAACCCGCATCATCGGGCCGAACTGCCCCGGCATCATCACGCCCGGCGAGGCACTCGCGGGCATCACGCCGGCCAACATCACCGGCAGCGGCCCGATCGGGCTGGTGTCGAAGTCGGGCACGTTGACCTACCAGATGATGTTCGAGTTGCGGGACTTCGGCTTCTCGACGGCCATCGGCATCGGCGGTGACCCGGTCATCGGCACCACGCACATCGACGCGATCGAGGCGTTCGAGAAGGATCCGGACACCAAGATCATCGTGATGATCGGCGAGATCGGCGGCGACGCCGAGGAGCGCGCGGCCGACTACATCAAGGCCAACGTGAGCAAGCCGGTCGTCGGCTACGTCGCGGGCTTCACCGCGCCGGAGGGCAAGACGATGGGCCACGCCGGCGCGATCGTGTCCGGTTCGTCGGGCACCGCCCAGGCCAAGAAGGAAGCGCTCGAGGCCGCCGGCGTCAAGGTCGGCAAGACGCCGTCGGAGACCGCCCGGCTGGCCCGCGAGATCCTCGAGAAGCTGTAGCTCGCGGCCGTCGGTTAGCCTGACGAACTAACACTCGTCAGGAGGTCTGTAATGGTCGATCCGCGCACGCCGGTGCTCGTCGGGGTCGGGCAGTTCACCGAGCGCATCGATGATCCCGGCTATCGCGGGATGTCCGCGGTCGAGCTGGCGACCGAGGCCGCGCGGGCGGCGCTGGCCGACACCGGCGTGGATCCGGCCGCCGTCGCGGGCGCGATCGAGGTGTTCGCCGGACTGCGCCAGTTCGAGATCTGCACGCCCTTCGCGGACCCGCCGCTCGGCTGCTCCGACAACTACCTGCGGTCGGTGGCGCGCCGGATCGGGGCCGACCCGAAGCGTGCGGTGCTGGAGCCGATCGGCGGCAACGGGCCGCAGAAGCTGGTGACGGAGTTCGCCGGGGTGATCGCCGCGGGCGGGCTCGAGGTCGCGTTGGTGCTCGGCTCCGAGAACGGGTCCACATTGCGCACCTTCGCGGGCCGCGACGACAAGCCCGACCACAGCGAGACCGTCGGCGGGCAACTCGAGGACCGCGGCTACGGCTTCGAGCAGTACATGAGCGAGTACACCATCGCCCACGGGCTCACCGGTGCGCCGGTGCAGTACGGGCTGCTGGACAACGCCCGCCGTGCGCGGCTGGGGCAAAGCGTCGACGACTACCGGCGCAGCATGGCGGAACTGTTCGCGCCGTTCTCGAAGGTCGCGGCCAAGAACCCGTTCGCGTCCTCACCGGTGGAGCGTTCGGTCGACGAGCTGATCACCGTCACCGACGAGAACCGGATGATCTGCGACCCGTATCCGCGCCTGATGGTGGCGCGCGACCAGGTGAACCAGGGCGCCGCCGTGGTGTTGATGTCGGTGGCGGCCGCGCGCCGGCTCGGGGTGGCCGAGGAGAAGTGGGTGTATCTGCGCGGCCACGCGGATCAAACCGAGCAGGACCTCTTGGACCGCGCCGATCTCAGCGTCAGTATCTCGGCCAAACAGGCTGTGGCAGAAGCGCTTCGGGTGGCGGGGATCGGCATCGACGACGTGGCGACGTTCGATCTGTACAGCTGCTTCCCGTTCCCCGTCTTCGCGGTGTGCGACGAGTTCGGCGTCGCGCCCGACGATCCGCGCGGGTTGACGCTCACCGGCGGCCTGCCGTACTTCGGTGGCCCCGGCAACAGCTACTCGCTGCACGGTATCGCCGAGACCGTCGTCGAATTGCGGGACAAGCCAGGCGCATTCGGTCTAGTCGGCGCGAACGGCGGCGTGATGAGCAAGTACTCGGTGGGGGTGTACTCCACCGAGCCGGGCGATTGGACCGCCGACCGCAGCAGGGAGTTGCAGGCCGATATCGCCGCGCTGCCCAAGGTTCCGGTCACCCGCAACGCCGCGGGGAACGGCACCATCGAGACCTACTCGGTGCGCTACGACTGGCCCGTCCGAACCGGCATCATCATCGGCCGCATGGACGCCGACAACAGCCGCTTCCTGGCGCTCACCACCGACGACGACCTGATTGCGTTGATGAGCGACGGCGACCCGCTCGGCGCGGCGATCTCCGTGACCTCCGACGGCAAGACGAACACCGCCGCGCCGCGTTAGACCAGCGCGGCGAGTTTGCCCGCGAGCCGCTCCACGTAGGCGGCCACCTCGGCCTCGGACTTGTCGGGCAGCCCGAACAGCACCTCGGTGACGCCGAGCTCGGCCCAGTGGGCCAGTTTGTCGGGGTCAGGCTTGTAGTCCAGCGCGACGATCTGCGGCGCGCCGTCGCGGCCGCCCGCGGCCCAGGTGTCCTGCAGCAGCTTGACCGGCGCGTCGATGTCGACGTCGCGCGGCGTGGTGATCCAGCCGTCCGCCGACCGGGTGATCCACTTGAAGTTCTTCTCGGTGCCCGCGGCGCCGACCAGCACCGGGATGTGCTTCTGCACCGGCTTCGGCCACGCCCACGACGGGCCGAACTTGACGAACTCGCCGTCGTAGGACGCCTCCTCTTGGGTCCACAGCGCGCGCATCGCCTCGAGGTATTCGCGCAGCATCGTGCGGCGTCGCCCCGGCGGAACGTTGTGGTCGGCCAATTCGTCTGTGTTCCAACCGAATCCCACACCCAGCGACACTCGTCCGCCGGACAGGTGGTCCAGGGTGGCGATCGACTTGGCCAGGGTGATCGGGTCGTGCTCGACCGGCAACGCCACCGCGGTGGACAGGCGCACCCGCGAGGTCACCGCACACGCCGTACCCAGCGACACCCACGGATCCAGCGTGCGCATGTAGCGGTCGTCGGGCAGCGTCTCATCACCGGTGGTGGGGTGCGCGGCCTGGCGCTTGACCGGGATGTGGGTGTGCTCGGGCACGTAGAACGTCTTGAAGCCGTGGTCGTCGGCGAGTTTGGCGGCGGCCGCCGGGGTGATGCCGCGGTCGCTGGTGAAGAGTACGAGCCCGTAGTCCATACCAGGATTAGAACGTGTTCTAGTCCGGGTGGCAAGGCCGGGTCGCCGGCAAACCCCACGCGCGGCCGCCGACCGCGCCGACCAGGCAAACGACCGAGGATGTTCATCGAGTTAGCCGAGGAGGCGGGAACCGAAGAATCCGAAGCGCATTCGCCGGGCGGGCGACGTCGCGGTCCGTGCGGGTGCGCTAGCGTGGTCCTCCGAGCCCGCCCAGCACAGGAGAGGTCATGTCGTACCCGCAAGGTCCATCCGGTGGCCCCGGATACCAATCCGCACCGCAGCAGGCCAATCAGTTCTCCGCGCCGACGCAGACGTTCACCAAACTGCCCGATCCGGCGGCACCGCCCGGGGCCGACGAGAGCAAGCTGCCCGCCTATCTGACCGCGGCGGCCGCCGCCCTGGGTCTGCTCGTCTACCTGTCCAGCTTCGGGCCGCTGTTCACCGCCACGATAGGCGACTATTTCACCCCGACGCTGCTGGACATCGGCGTGGCCGCCGCCCTGCTCGCCGCGCTGTTCGCCGGTGTCGGGCTGCTGCCCAATCAGAAGGCGCGCGTTCCGCACGTGGCCGTGCTGTCGGTGCTGGCCGCGCTGCTGGTGATCGCGATCGTGCTGACCGCGCCGGACAGCGTCTCGATCGCCTGGGGGCTGTGGCTGATCGTCGCGTTCACGGTGCTGCAGGCGATCGTCGCGGTGGCCGCGCTGCTGTTCGACTCGGGTGTGCTCACCCCGCCCGCCCCGCGGCCCAAGTACGAGCAGTACGGGCAGTTCGGCCAGCCGTACTACGGCCAGCTCGGCCAGCCGCACCTCGGCGGTCCGCCGCAGCGGCCCGGATACCCGACCCCGTACGGCGCCTACCCGGGCACACCGCAGGGCGGCGGATACGGCGCACCGCAGAGTGCACCCCCGCAGGCCCAACAGCAGGGTCAGCAGGCGGGCCAACAGCCGGGCCAGCAGCACGGCCAGCAGAGCGGTCCGCCCACCCCGCCGACCGGCTTTCCCGCTTACGGCCAGCCGCCGGGCAGCAACGCGCCGACCGCTCAGGTGCCCGCGCCGCAATCGCAATCGGAATCGCCGTCATCCTCCGGCCAAGCCGGTCCGCCGCCGTCGTAATCTAGCCGCGCGTGCGTCGAACTCGCGCGCGCGAGCTTGTGCGAGGAGCGGCCGAACTAGTGGACACCCGACCCGACGGCGCACGCCAGGCGCGTGAGCTCCTGCGGGTGGCGTTCGGCCCGTCGATCGTCGCGCTGGGCATCGTCGCGGCGGTGCTGCTGCTGCAGCTGCTGATCGCCAACAGCGACATGACCGGCGCGCCCGGCGCGATCGCCAGCGCCTGGCTGGCCGTGCACTTGGTGCCGGTGTCGATCGGCGGCGTCGAGCTCGGCGTGCTGCCGCTGCTTCCGGTGCTGGCGTTGATCTGGGCGACCGCCCGGGCCACCGCCGAGGCCACCTCGCCGCGCGCGTCGTGGTTCGTCACCCGCTGGGTGGTGGCCTCCGCGCTGGGCGGGCCGCTGCTGATGACCGCGATCGCCCTGGCCGTGGTGCACGACGCCGCCTCGGTGCTCACCCAGCTGCAGACCCCCAACGCCCTGCGCGCGTTCGTCAGCGTGCTGGTCGTGCACGGCATCGGCGCGGCGCTGGGGGTGGGAGCACGGACCGGCCGGCGGCTGTTGGCCGCCTCCCCGCTGCCCGCCTGGCTGCCCGACGCGATACGCGGCGCCGCCGCCGGCGTGATCGCGCTGGTGGGGCTGTCCGGGGTGGTGGCCGTCGGCTCGATGATCGTGCACTGGTCGACGATGACCGACCTGTACTCGATCACCGATTCGGCGTTCGGCCAGCTCAGCCTCACGTTGTTGGCGGTGCTCTATGCGCCGAACGTGATCGTCGGCACCGCCGCGGTCGCGGTCGGTTCCAGCGCGCATGTGGGGTTGGCGACGTTCAGCGCGTTCACGGTGTTCGGCGGCGACATCCCCGCGCTGCCGGTGCTGGCCGCGGTGCCGACCCCGCCGCTGGGCCCGGTCTGGGTGGCGTTGCTGATCGCGGGTGCCGCGTCGGGGGTGGCCGTCGGCCAGCAGTGTGCGCGGCGACCGCTGCCGTGGCCGGCGGCGATGGCCAAGGTGGCCGTCGCGGCCGCGCTCGCGGCGGTGACGATGGCGCTGCTCGGCTACGCCGGGGGCGGTCGGCTGGGCAACTTCGGCGATGTCGGCGTCGACCAGAGCACCTTCGCGCCCGCGGTGTTCCTGTGGTTCGCCGGGATCGGGGCGCTGACGGTGGCGATGGCCGGCGGGATCGCCCGTCGACCCCGCCTCCCGAAACCGGAACCGGAACCCGAACCCGAGCCCGGACCCGAAGCCCAGCCGGAACCCGATCCCGAGCCGGATGCCCCGGCCGAGACTGAAGCCGAGACCGAGCCCGAGACCCCGCCGGCACCCGAGGTCTACCCCGAACCGGAGCCCGACCCCGAGGACCTCTTGATGACCGACGACGACCCCGCACCGGGCGTAGCCACGGATCCGGGCGCCGACACCGACCACTAGGCTCTGCAGTCGTGCAGCAACCCCTTCGTGTGCCTCCCAGCGCGCCGGCACGCATCGTGGTGCTGGCATCGGGCACCGGTTCGCTGCTCGAATGTCTGCTCGAGGCGGCGGTGGGGGACTACCCCGGCCGGGTCGTCGCGGTCGGCGCGGACCGCGATTGCCGCGCCCTGCAGATCGCCGAGGCGGCCGGTCTGCCCACGTTCACTGTGCGGCTGCGTGACTACCCCGACCGCGACGCCTGGGACGCCGCGATCACCACCGCGACCGCGGAACACGAACCGGACCTGGTGGTGTCCGCGGGGTTTATGAAAATACTTGGCCCGCAATTCCTTTCCCGCTTCATCGGCCGGGTGGTCAACACCCACCCGGCGCTGCTGCCCGCCTTCCCGGGCGCGCACGCGGTGGCCGACGCCCTGGCCTATGGGGTGCGGGTGACGGGGTGCAGCGTGCACCTCGTCGATGCGGGCACCGACACCGGACCGCTGCTGGCCCAGCAGGCGGTGCCGGTGTATGAGGACGACGACGAGGCGACCCTGCACGAGCGGATCAAGGTCGTCGAACGGCGGCTGCTGGTGGACGTCGTCGCGGATCTGGCGACGCGCGGCGTCACCTGGACTGGACGAAAGGCGACCATAGGATGAGTGCGAAACGGGCGATCCAGCGCGCCCTGATCAGCGTGTACGACAAGACCAACCTGATCGAACTGGCGCGCGGACTGCACGATGCCGGTGTCGAGATCGTCTCGACCGGCTCGACCGCGAAAACCATTGCCGACAAGGGTATTCCGGTCACCCCGGTGGAGTTCGTCACCGGTTTCCCGGAGATCCTGGACGGTCGGGTCAAGACGCTGCACCCACGCATCCACGGTGGCCTGCTCGCCGACTCCCGCAATCCCGCGCACCTCAAGGCGCTGCAGACCCACGACATCGCGCCGTTCGATCTTCTGGTGGTCAACCTGTATCCGTTCAGCGAGACCGTTGCCTCCGGGGCCGGCGAGGACGAGTGCGTCGAGCAGATCGACATCGGCGGCCCGGCGATGGTGCGCGCGGCGGCGAAGAACCACGCCACGGTGGCGGTCGTCGTCGACCCGCTCGGCTACGACGGGGTGCTCGCGGCGGTGCGCACCGGCGGATTCACGCTGGCGGAGCGGAAGAAGTTGGCCGCATTGGCGTTCCGGCACACCGCCGAGTACGACGTCGCCGTCGCGACGTGGATGGGCGAGACCCTCGCGCCCGAAGAGGACGGGGTGCCCGGCCTGCCGCAGTGGGTGGGCTCGACGTGGAAGCGCAGCGCCGTGTTGCGCTACGGCGAGAACCCGCACCAGCAGGCCGCGTTGTACCGCAACGACATCGGCTGGCCGGGGCTGGCGCAGGCCGAGCAGCTGCACGGCAAGGAGATGTCCTACAACAACTACACCGACGCCGACGCGGCCTGGCGTGCCGCGTTCGACCACGAGGACATCTGTGTGGCGATCATCAAGCACGCCAACCCGTGTGGCATCGCGGTGTCATCGGTGTCGGTGGCCGACGCGCACCGCAAGGCGCACGAATGCGATCCGCTGTCGGCGTTCGGCGGGGTGATCGCGGCGAACACCACGGTGAGCGTCGAGATGGCCGAGACCGTCGCCGACATCTTCACCGAGGTGATCGTGGCGCCCGCCTACGAACCGGGGGCGGTCGAGGTGCTGGCCCGCAAGAAGAACATCCGGGTGCTGGTGGCCGCCGAGCCGCAGCCCGGCGGCACCGAGTTCCGTCAGGTCAGCGGCGGGCTGCTGGTGCAGCAGCGCGACGAATTCCCCGCGCCGGGCGACGACCCGCTCAACTGGACGCTGGCCACCGGTGAGCCCGCCGATCCAGCGACGTTGGCGGACCTGAAGTTCGCCTGGCGGGCCTGCCGCGCGGTGAAGAGCAACGCGATCGTGGTGGCCGCCAACGGCGCGACCGTCGGGGTCGGCATGGGTCAGGTGAACCGGGTCGACGCGGCGCGGCTGGCCGTGCAGCGGGCGGGTGAGCGGGTGCGCGGCGCCGTGGCGGCGTCCGATGCGTTCTTCCCGTTCCCCGACGGGCTTCAGGTGCTGACCGAGGCCGGGGTCAAGGCGATCGTGCATCCCGGCGGATCGGTGCGCGACGCGGAGGTGACGGCGGCGGCCGCCGCCGCGGGCATCACGCTGTACCTGACCGGGGCGCGCCATTTCGCGCACTGAGTTTTTCCGACGAACGCGGGTTACCCACCTGTGTTCGGCGCGGTGAGCGTGATTTAAGCCCACACCGGGCAGCCACGACGGGGTTCAGTTGCGTAACTTGGAGTGGTGACTCAACCGCAAGATCTGCCCCGGACCGTCGGTGAGCTGCGCGCCAGCGGCCATCGCGAGCGGGGCGTCAAGGACGAAATCCGGGAGAACCTGCTGACCGCGCTGGCCGAGGGCCGCGACGCCTGGCCGGGCATCCTGGGTTTCGAGGACACGGTGATTCCGCAGCTCGAGCGGGCGCTGATCGCCGGGCACGACGTGGTGCTGCTCGGTGAGCGCGGTCAGGGCAAGACCCGGCTGCTGCGCTCGCTGGTCGGCCTGCTCGACGAGTGGACGCCGGTGATCGCCGGCTCCGAGCTCGGCGAGCACCCGTATCGCCCGATCACCCCGGAGTCGATCCGGCGCGCCGCCGACTCCGGTGACGACCTGCCGATCGAATGGCGGCACCGCAGCGAGCGCTACACCGAGAAGCTGGCCACCCCCGACACCAGCGTGGCCGACCTGGTCGGCGACATCGACCCGATCAAGGTGGCCGAGGGGCGCAGCCTCGGCGATCCGGAGACCATCGCCTACGGCCTGATCCCGCGGGCGCACCGCGGCATCGTCGCGATCAACGAGCTGCCCGACCTCGCCGAGCGAATCCAGGTCGCGATGCTCAACGTGATGGAGGAGCGCGACATCCAGGTACGCGGCTACACGCTGCGGCTGCCGCTCGACGTGCTCGTCGTGGCCAGCGCCAACCCCGAGGACTACACCAACCGCGGCCGCATCATCACCCCGCTCAAGGATCGCTTCGGCGCCGAGATCCGCACGCACTATCCGCTCGCACTCGACGCCGAGGTGGGCGTCATCACGCAGGAGGCCCACCTGTCGGCGGAGGTGCCCGAGTATCTGCTGCAGATTCTCGCGCGGTTCGCGCGCTACCTGCGCGAGTCGCGGTCGATCGATCAGCGCTCCGGTGTCTCGGCCCGGTTCGCGATCGCGGCCGCCGAGACCGTCGCTGCGGCGGCCCGGCATCGCGCGGCCGTGCTCGGCGAGTCCGAGGCGGTCGCCCGGGTGGTGGATCTGGGCACGATCGTCGATGTGCTGCGCGGCAAGCTGGAGTTCGAGTCCGGTGAGGAGGGCCGCGAGCAGGCGGTGCTGGAGCACCTGCTGCGCCGGGCCACCGCCGACACCGCGCAGCGGTTGCTCGGCGGCATCGACGTCGGCCCGCTGGTGGTGGCGATCGAGAACGGTTCGGCGGTCACCACCGGCGACCGGGTGTCGGCCCGCGACGTGCTGGCCGCGGTGCCCGAGGTGCCCGCGATCGCGCAGATTCAGCAGCGGCTCGGCGCGACGACGGACGGTCAGCGCGCGGCGGCGGTCGAGCTGGCGCTGGAGGCGCTGTATCTGGCGAAGCGGATCGACAAGGTGACGGGCGAGGGCGAAACAACGTATGGCTAAACACCTCTCGCGCTATTCGCGGTACACCGGCGGGCCGGACCCGCTGGCGCCGCCGGTCGATCTGCGCGAGGCGCTCGAGCAGATCGGGCAGGACGTGATGGAGGGCGCCTCGCCGCGGCGGGCGCTGTCCGAACTGCTGCGGCGCGGTACCAAGAACATGCGCGGAGCGGACAGGCTCGCCGCCGAGGCCAACCGGCGTCGCCGGGAACTGTTGCAGCGCAACAACCTTGACGGCACCCTAGCCGAGATCAAAAAGCTGCTCGACGAGGCGGTGCTGGCTGAGCGCAAGGAGTTGGCCCGCGCGCTCGACGACGACGCGCGGTTCAACGAGATGCGCATCGAGTCGCTGCCGCCGTCGCCGGCCAAGGCGGTGCAGGAGCTCGCCGACTACGACTGGCGCAGCCAGCAGGCCCGCGAGAAGTACGAGCAGATCCGGGATCTGCTCGGCCGCGAAATGCTCGACCAACGCTTCGCCGGGATGAAGCAGGCGCTCCAGAACGCCACCGACGAGGACCGTCAGCGCGTCCAGCAGATGCTCGACGACCTCAACGACCTGCTGGACAAGCACGCCAGGGGCGAGGACACCGGGCAGGACTTTCAAGACTTCATGAACAAGCACGGCGAGTTCTTCCCGGAGAACCCGCGCAACGTCGAGGAACTGCTCGACTCGCTGGCCAAGCGGGCCGCGGCCGCACAGCGCTTCCGCAACAGCCTCTCCGCGGAGCAGCGCGCCGAGCTGGATGCGTTGGCGCAGCAGGCCTTCGGCTCACCGTCGCTGATGAATGCGCTCAACCGCCTCGACGCGCACCTGCAGGCGGCCCGGCCCGGCGAGGACTGGACCGGTTCGCAGGAGTTCTCCGGGGACAACCCGCTGGGGCTGGGCGAGGGCACGCAGGCGTTGGCCGACATCGCCGAGCTCGAACAGCTGGCCGAGGCGCTGTCGCAGAGCTACGCCGGCGCCACGATGGAGGACGTCGACCTCGAGATGCTGGCCCGCCAACTCGGCGAGGAAGCGGCCATCGACGCCAGGACGCTGGCCGAACTGGAGCGCGCGCTGATGGACCAGGGCTTCCTGGACCGCGGGTCCGACGGACAGTGGCGGCTGTCGCCGAAGGCCATGCGCCAGCTCGGGCAAGCGGCATTACGTGACGTGGCCCAACAGATTTCGGGTCGACACGGGGAACGGGACACCCGCCGCGCCGGTGCCGCCGGTGAGCTCACCGGTGCGACGCGGCCGTGGGCGTTCGGCGACACCGAGCCGTGGAACGTCACGCGCACGCTGACCAACGCCGTGTTGCGCCAGGCCGGGACCGGGGTGGCCGAGCGGCCGATCAAGATCACCGTCGACGACGTCGAGATCTCCGAAACCGAGACCCGCACCCAGGCCGCGGTCGCGCTGCTGGTGGACACGTCGTTTTCAATGGTGATGGAGAACCGGTGGCTGCCGATGAAACGCACGGCACTGGCGCTCAACCACCTTGTCAGCACCCGGTTCCGCTCGGATGCGTTGCAGATCATCGCCTTTGGCCGCTACGCCCGCACCGTGACGGCCGCGGAGCTGACCGGGCTGGAGGGCGTCTACGAACAGGGCACCAACCTGCATCACGCGCTGGCGCTGGCCGCCAGGCACCTGCGCCGCCATCCGAACGCGCAACCGGTGGTGCTGATCGTCACCGACGGCGAACCTACCGCGCACCTGGAGCACTACCCGAGCGACGAGGGTGGACCCGCCGTCTTCTTCGACTATCCGCCGCACCCGCGCACCATCGCCCACACCGTGAAGGGTTTCGACGATGTCGCCAGTCTCGGCGCGCAGGTGACGATCTTCCGGTTGGGCAGCGACCCCGGGCTGGCCCGTTTCATCGATCAGGTGGCCCGCCGCGTGCAGGGCCGGGTCGTGGTGCCCGATCTCGACGGGTTGGGCGCGGCGGTGGTCGGTGACTACCTGACATCGCGGCGCCGGCGGCGGTAGCTAGACGGCCTTGCGCCTCTTGCGCTTGACGCCGACGCTGCCGCCCAGCGAGAAGCCGCGGATGCGCACCCGCGGTGCGCCGGGGGTGCCCTCGCCCTCGACGTGCTGGTCGAAGGTGCCCATCACGCCCACGCCGTGGAGGTCCACGTTGACCTCCGGCGGCACCAGGATGGTCTGGCCGCCGAAGATCGAGTAGGAGTGGATCTCCACCTCCGGTGAGGTGAAGTCGGCGTAGCGCAGGTCCACCACGCCGCCGCCGAACAGCGCGAACGTCGTCAGCCGGCGCGGCACGTTCCACCGGCCGCGGCGTTCGAAGCCGCTCATGATCGCCAGCAACAGCGTCGACGGCGCCGGCCGGCAGGGCCCGCCGCCGCGGGGGCGGGACAGTGCGCCGGGCAGGTCGGCCGAGAGCCGATCGAGCTCCTCGTAGGTCTGTGCGGCGTACGCCTTGGCCAGTCGCTCCTCGTACTCGTTGAGATTCAGTCTGCCCTGCGCAGCGGCGTCCGTGAGCAGCTGCGCCACCTGGATCCGGTCGGTGTCGGCTGCCCGCATCGGATTGTTCCGCGGCGCTGGAGTCGTCATCGGTAACGAGCGTACGACGAAGAGTGCGACATGCAAGACCGTTGGCCAAACTGTGCCCTTGGCGGCGGCGGCGAAGCAGATAGACGATCAAACATCATTGCGATTCGGCCAGGAATTCGACGTAGCTGATGGTGCCGACGGCGTGGTCCGGGACGCAGTGCGCGCCCGATTTGTATCCGGCCACAATCCGGCCGGGCAGCGCGATCGGCACCACCGGGCGGCGGCTGCCGCGGGCGTTGAGGTACATCCGGGCCAGCTCCGCGTGGGTGTGCACGGCGGGCCCGCCGATGTCGGGCGCCCGGCCTGCCGGTCCGGCGTCGACGAGTTCGACGAGCCGCGCGGCCACGTCGCGGGTGTCGATCGGCTGGAACGACATCCCGCGCAGGGCGGCGACCACCGGAAAGAACCGCTGCACCGCGAACGTGGTGGTGACCAGCTCGTGGAACTGCGTCGCACGCTGCACGGTGTGGCCCAGCCCGGAGGACGCCAGCACCTCCTCGACGCGCAGCTTGGTCCGGTAGTAGGGCAGCGGGATGCGGTCGATGCCGACGATCGACACACCGATGAGGTGTCCGACCCCGGCCACCCGCGCGGCGGCGATCAGGTTGCGCATCGAGGTGACGTCCTTGTCACCGGTGGGCTGCGTCGCGCAGTGCACGACGGTGTCGACGCCGTCGCACGCCGCGTCCAGCCCGGTGCCTGCCAGCAAATCGCCGCGATGCCAGCGAACGGTGCCGTCGTCGCCACGGTCGCGGCGGCTCAACGCGCGCACGGTGTGCCCCGCGGCCGCCGCGGCGGGGACCACCCGCGCGCCCAGCGTGCCGGTGGCGCCGGTGATGAGGATCCGGTGCGCCATTACTCCACCCTAGGAGCCCGTGAAATAGGGTGTCTGCGACATGGCGACACTCCAGCAGCGGTTCGAGCGGACGCGCGCCGGCAGGATCGCGATCAGCGTCTTCATCGCGCTGTTCGTGGGCGTCGGGGTGGTGTTCAACATCCCCGAGTCGCCGATCCGGGGAGCACTGGAACCCGCGCTGCGGCCGGTCGCCGCCGCGGTGGGCCTCGACCAGTACTGGGGCATGTACGGCAAGCCGACCAGGCGTGCCGAGACGGTCGAGGTCCAGGTGCAGATGGCCGACGGTTCGACGCGGGTGTGGACGCTCGAGGAGGGTGCGCCCGGCATCGGGTGGTGGGACCGCTGGATCATGGTGCGGCGCGCGGTGATGACGGACGCGCAGGTGCGCCCCCAGGTGGCCCGCTGGGTGGCGCGGGCGACGACGAAACCGGGCGAGCACGCGGTCGCGGTCTCGGTGGTGCTGCACACCCGCAACCTGTCGGCCCCCGGCGGCGAGCAGAGCACCAGCGGCTCCACCGCCAGCAAGATCCTGTACCAGGAGACGTTGGCGGCGCCGCAATGAGCACCCCTTCGCGCGTGATCGCCGACGCCTGGAACCGGTTCTGGTTCACCGTCGAACCCGCCTATGCACTCGGACTGGTCCGCATCGGCTACGGCGTGCTGGCGGTGATCTGGACGCTGGCCCTGCGGCCGGAGCTGCTGCTGGTGTTCGGTGCGGACGGCGCCGCGCCCGATTACGAACTACGCGACTTCGAGTGGAGCGTCTTCACGATCTGGTCCGGCGATACGGCCCTGCAGATCGGCTGGGTCGTGCTGTTGGTCGCCGCCATCGCGCTGACGGTGGGCTGGCACAGCAGACTGGCCGCGGCCGTGGTGTTCGTGTTGATGTACTCGTTTCTGCGCCGGGCGTTCTACATCGTCAACGCGGGGGACACCATCGTGGTGCTCGTCGCGCTGGTGCTCGCCGTCTCGTGCTGCGGATCGGCGTTGTCATTGGACCAGCGGCGGCGTACGGGCAAGTTCTGGTCGGCGGAACCGTTGGCGCAGTGGCCCGTTCGGCTGCTGCAGATCGAGCTGGTGCTGATCTACGTGGTGGCGGTGCAGGCCAAGCTGATGGACAGGTCGTGGGTCGACGGGTCGGCGGTGTTCTACGCGTGGCGCACCGACGGCCGGTGGGCGCTGCTGGAGGCGCCGGATTGGCTGGCCAACAACGCGATCCTGGTCAATGCGCTGTCGTGGGGCACGCTGCTGGTCGAGTTGTCGATCGCGGTGCTGGTGTGGAACCGGCGGTGCCGGCCGTGGGTGCTCGGCGCCGGCGTACTGATGCACCTGATGATGATGCTGACGCTCAACGTCGCATTCTTCAGCCTGGCGATGTTCGTGCTCTATCTCGCGTTCGTGCCGTCGGAGACGCTGCGCGACCTACCGCAGCGCATCGCGGCCCGGCGGAAGCGCGCGCCCGCCGAACTACCCGGTTAACCGGCGACCCAGCTCGGCGGGCGCTTCTGCAGGAATGCCAGCATGCCCTCGCGCGCCTCGTCGGAGACGAACAGCCGGGCCGACTGCTGCGTGAGATCCTCGGCGTCGCGGTCGAATGCCTCCAGAACCACCTTGGTGGTCAACGCCTTCGACGCCGCCAGGCCCTGCGGCGACGCCTTGCCGATCGCGGTGGCCAACTCGGCGACGGTGGCCTCGACGTCGTCGGCGGCGATGGTGACCAGGCCGACGTCGGCGGCCTGCGCGGCGTCGAACTTCTCGCCGGTCAAAAAGTACCGCCCGGCCGCGCGCGGGGTCATCCTGGGCAGCAGTGTCAGCGAAATGATCGACGGCGCAACGCCGATGCGCGCTTCGGTGAGCGCGAACGTGGATGCCGGTCCGGCGACGACGATGTCGCACGCACCGACCAGACCCAGTCCGCCGGCCCGCACGTGTCCGTCGATCGCGCCGATGACCGGGATCGGCAGTTCGAGGATCCGCCGCAGCAGCCGGGTCAGCTCCCTGGCGCGGTCGGCCGCGATATCGGCGGGATCGCCGCCGGAGGCCTGCGCGAGATCGGCGCCGGCGCAGAATGTTCCGCCGGTGTGGCCGAGCACCACCGTGCGGACGCCAGGTGTCTGTGTGGCGTCGGTGAGACGCTGGTGCAGCTGGTCGACCAGCGCGGTGGACAGGGCGTTGCGGTTCTGGGGCGAGTCGAGCGTCAGCCGCGCGACGCTGCCGTCGACGGAGTACTGAACGAGTGTGCTCATCAGTACGACCGGGGCAGGCCCAGCGATGTCTGGGCGACGAAGTTCAGCACCATCTCCCGGCTGACCGGCGCGATGCGGGCCAGCTTGCTCGCCGTGACGGCGGCGGCGATGCCGTACTCCTTGGTCAGGCCGTTGCCGCCCAGCGACTGCACCGCCTGGTCGACGGCCCGCACTGACGCCTCGCCTGCGGCGTACTTGGCCATGTTGGCGGCCTCGGCCGCGCCCGCGTCGTCGCCGAGGTCGTAGAGCGTCGCGGCCTTCTGCATCATCAGCTTCGCCAGCTCGATCTCGATGTGGTTCTGCGCCAACGGATGTGACAGGCCCTGATGCGCGCCGATGGGCGTCTTCCACACCTGCCGGGTCTTGACGTACTCGATCGCCCTGTTGATCGCGAACCGGCCCATCCCGACCGCGCTGGCCGCGCCCATGATGCGCTCGGGATTGAGCCCGGCGAACAGCTGCGCGATCGCGGCGTCCTCGGATCCGACCAGCGCGTCGGCCGGCAGCCGCACCTCGTCGAGGAACACCTGGAACTGGCTCTCCGGCATGCACAGTTCCATGTCGATCTTGGTCCACGACAGCCCGGGCGTGTCGGTGGGCACGATGTACAGCGCGGGTTTGAGGTTTCCGGTCTTATGGTCTTCGGTGCGGCCGACGACGAGCACCGCGTCGGCCTGGTCGATGCCGGAGATGAACACCTTCTGGCCGGACAGGATCCAGTCGCCGCCGTCGCGGCGAGCGGTGGTGGTGATGCGGTGGCTGTTGGATCCGGCGTCGGGTTCGGTGATCGCGAACGCCATCGTGGTCGACCCGTCCGCGATGCCCGGCAGCCAGCGCCGCTTCTGCTCCTCGGTGCCGAACTTGGCGATGATCGTGCCGTTGATCGCGGGGGAGACCACCATCATCAGCAGCGGTGCACCCGCGGCGGCCATCTCCTCCATCACCAGCGACAGCTCGTACATGCCCGCGCCGCCGCCGCCGTACTCCTCGGGCAGGTTCACCCCGATGAAGCCGAGTTTGCCCGCCTCCTGCCAGAGTTCGTCGGTGTGCGCGCCGGCGCGGGCCTTCTCCAGGTAGTAGTCCTGCCCGTAGTTGGCCGCCATCGTGGCGACCGCCTGGCGCAGCGCCTGCTGTTCGGCGGTCTCGACAAAGCCGCTCACGATTCTCCTTCGACTCGAGCGAGTACCGCGCCGACGTCGACCTGCTGGCCGACCTCGACGTTGAGTTCGGTGAGCACGCCGTCGCTCGGCGCGGCGATGGTGTGCTCCATCTTCATCGCCTCCAGCCACACCAGCGGCTGTCCGGCGGTCACGGTGTCACCGATTGCGGCGCCGACGCGCAGCACCGAGCCCGGCATCGGGGCCAGCAGCGAGCCCTGCGCCACCGCGGTCGCGGGATCGCGGAACCGCGGCAGCGCGACGAGGTGCACCGGGCCCAGCGGCGAGTCGACGAACACGTCTTGGCGGTCCGAGCCGTAGCGCGCCACCTCGAACGGCCGGTCCACGCCGTCCACGCGCAGCACGACCCGCCCCGGCGACGTTGACACCACCGAGACGCCGTCGTGGTCGGGCAACTCGACGCCGCCGCGGACGAACCGGTAGCGCACCCGGTGTTCGGTGTCGGCGGTGTCGCGGTAGGTCTTGGTCTGGTAGGTCGACGGCAGGTTGCGCCATCCGCTCGGAGCGGCCGCGAAAACCTTTGCGGTGCTGCGGTTGTACGCCGCATCGGCCAGTGCGGCCGACAGCGCCGACAACCTGACGGCGTGGTCGTCGGCCAGCGGCGCGGCCAGTGCGTCCAGGCCGTGGGTGTCGAAGAACGCGGTGTCGGTGGCCCCGTCGAGGAAGGCCGGATGCCGCAGCACGTTGACGAGAAGATCGCGGTTGGTCCGCACGCCGTGGATGCGGGCGCGGGCCAGTGCGTCGGCGAGCCTGGCGGCCGCCTGGCCGCGGGTGGGCGCGTAGGAGATCGCCTTGGCCAGCATCGGGTCGTAGTGGATCGACACCACCGAACCGTCCCCGATACCGGAGTCGACCCGCACCCCCGGCACCTCGAACCGATGCACCGTGCCCGCCTGTGGCTGCCAGTTGCGGGCGGGGTCCTCGGCGTACAGCCGGGCTTCGATGGAAAAGCCTTGCGATGCTGGGGGTTCCGGATCGAGAGCGACACCGTCGGCGACCAGCAGCTGCTGTTCGACCAGGTCCAGACCGGTGGTCAGCTCGGTGACCGGGTGCTCGACCTGCAGGCGGGTGTTCATCTCGAGGAAGAAGAACTCGCCGTTGTCATCGGCCAGGAACTCAACGGTGCCCGCCCCGGTGTAGCCGATCGCCTCGGCGGCCAGCCGGGCGGCGTCGAACAGCTTGACGCGCATCCCGGGCGTGTGCTCGACCAGCGGTGACGGCGCCTCCTCGATGATCTTCTGATGCCGGCGCTGGATCGAGCATTCGCGTTCGCCGACCGCCCACACCGTGCCGTGCCGGTCGGCGAGCACCTGGACCTCGACGTGGTGGCCGGTGGCCAGGTAGCGCTCGCAGAACACGGTGGGATCGCCGAACGCCGACTGCGCCTCGCGGCGGGCCGCGAGGTCGGCGAGCTCGATGGGATCGCGGTACGCGATGCGCTCGATTCTCCGATAGACCGATTTCACTCGTCTCGCGTCGGGAACCGGCTTTCCGGCGTGACGCTCGGCGTGCCACACGGCGTTGGCCAAGCGCAGCACCGACGCCGTCTTGGTTCGTCCCAGTACGCCTGCCCATCGGCGCAAGGTGGCATCGTCGGGCGCCCTGTCGTTCAGCAGCTGCGTTTTCATCTCGTGCCCCAAAGTGTGCCACCGGTCCGCAATGGCCGCGATCCAGTGGGCGTCGATATTCGAGAACCGCAACGCTTGGACAGTGGCGAGGACTGTGCCACGTGGGGCAGCCCTGAAAAGCAGAACCAGTCGCGCCAGCTTGCGGGTGCGGACAAGACGGGGATCGGCACCGGCTTGGGGTTGGCGGGCATAATCGAGTGCCTCGAGCTCGGTATCGTTGATCTTGGCAAGTGACGGAACTACCGTGGCAAGCGCCCCCGAAT
>ENA-UOVV01000583-UOVV01000583.1-compost-metagenome-genome-assembly--contig:-NODE-583-length-40755-cov-6.367322_pt1 | contig 40755 bp, 44 predicted proteins | sample MGYA00238155_ERZ761577 | MGnify/ENA primary metagenome ERZ761577 (study PRJEB28898, sample SAMN06268775) | compost metagenome | isolation source: Emeryville, CA | place: USA:Emeryville, CA | collected... | reverse complement strand
GTTCTTCGCGCAAGCGCTCATCGGGGCTGGTTTGTTCTTCGCGCAAGCGCTCATCGGGGCTGGTTTGTTCTTCGCGCAAGCGCTCATCACCGGTCAACGCCCCCCATCACCGGGTCGATCGACGCCACCGCGGTGATCGCATCGGCAACCATGCCGCCCTCGCACATGGCCGCGACGGCCTGCAGGTTGTTGAACGACGGGTCGCGGTAATGCACACGGTAGGGCCGGGTCCCGCCGTCGGAGACCATGTGCACGCCGAGCTCGCCGCGTGGCGACTCGATCGCGACGTACACCTGCCCTGGCGGTACCCGGATGCCCTCGGTGACGAGCTTGAAGTGGTGGATAAGTCCCTCCATCGAGTGGCCCATGATCTTGGCGATGTGCTCGGGCGAGTTGCCCAGCCCGTCGGGCCCCAGCTTCAGATCCGCCGGCCAGGCCAGCTTCTTGTCGGCGATCATCACCGGGCCCGGCTTCAACTTGTCCAGGCACTGTTCGATGATCTTGAGCGACTCGTGCATCTCCTTGACCCGAATCAGATAGCGGCCGTACGAGTCACACGCGTCGTCGGTGATGACGTCGAACTCGTAATTCTCATAGCCGCAGTACGGCTGGGCGCGGCGCAGGTCATGAGGCAGCCCGGTGGAGCGCAGCACCGGTCCGGTGATTCCCAGCGCGATGCACCCGGTGAGGTCCAGGTAGCCGATGCCCTGGGTGCGGGCCTTCCAGATGTAGTTCTCGGTGAGCAGGTCCTCGAGATCCTTGAGCCGCTTGGGCATCACCTTGAGCATCTCGCTGATCTGCGGCACCGCCTCGTCGGGCAGATCCATCGCCACACCGCCGGGGCGGATGTACGCGTGGTTCATCCGCAGCCCGGTGATGGTCTCGAAGATTCGCAACACCCGCTCCCGTTCACGGAAGCCGTAGAACATGGCGCCCATCGAGCCCAGCTCCATGCCGCCGGTGGCCAGCGCCACCAGGTGCGAGGAGATGCGGTTGAGCTCCATCATCATCACGCGGATGACGTTGGCCCGCTCGGGGATGTCGTCGGTGACGCCGAGCAGCTTCTCGACCCCCAGGCAGTAGACCGCCTCGTTGAAAAGCGGTGACAGGTAGTCCATCCGGGTCACGAAGGTGACGCCCTGCGTCCAGGTGCGGAACTCCAGGTTCTTCTCGATCCCGGTGTGCAGATAGCCGATGCCGGCGCGAGCCTCGACGATGGTCTCGCCCTCGATCTCCAGGATCAGGCGCAACACCCCGTGCGTGGACGGGTGCTGCGGACCCATGTTCACGACGATGCGCTCGCCGGTGTGCGAACTCTCGCGCGCGGCGGCCACGACCTGATCCCAGTCCTGACCGCCGACGACGACCACCCGTTCGGGCGGGTTGGTGGAAGTGCTCATCAGTTGTAGGCCCTCCGCTGGTCGGGCGGCGGAATCTGGGCGCCCTTGTACTCCACGGGAATGCCGCCCAACGGATAGTCCTTGCGCTGCGGATGTCCGACCCAGTCGTCGGGCATCTCGATCCGGGTCAGGGCGGGATGACCGTCGAAGATGATGCCGAAGAAGTCGTAGGTCTCCCGCTCGTGCCAGTCGACCGTCGGATACACCGAGTACAGCGACGGGATGTGCGGGTCGGCGTCCGGCGCGGCCACCTCCAGCTGGATCCGCCGATTGTGGGTGATCGACATCAGCGGGTAGAAGGCGTGCAGTTCGCGACCGGCGTCTTCGGGGTAGTGCACGCCGCTGACGCCCAGGCACATCTCGAACCGCAGCGCCGGGTCGTCACGCAGCGTGCGGGCCACCCGCGGCAGCTGACCACGGTCGACCTCGAGGGTCAGCTGGTCGCGGTACACCACGACGCGTTCGATCGACTCGGCGAAGTCGGCCTTGCCGAGGGCCTCCTCCAGCCGGTCGACCACCTCGTCGAAGTAGCCGCCGTAGGGCCGCGGCGAGCTGCCCGGCAATGTGACCGGGCGCACCAGGCGCCCGTAACCGGAGGTGTCGCCGGTGTCGGTGTTGCCGAACATGCCCCGCCGGATCTTGATGACCTCGGGCGGAGCGACGTAGGCGCGCGGCTCGGACCCGTTCCCGGGTACACCGCTTTGTTCCTCGCTCGGCCCGCTCACCGCAGCAAACCCTTGAGCTCGATCGTCGGGGTGGCCGCCAGCGCCGCCTGCTCGGCTTCGCGGATCGCCTCCTCGCGATGCACGCCGAGTGGCATCTCTTGAATCTTGTCGTGCAGCTTGAGGATTGCGTGCAGCAGCATCTCCGGGCGCGGCGGGCAGCCGGGCAGGTAGATGTCGACGGGCACGACGTGGTCGACACCCTGCACGATCGCGTAGTTATTGAACATGCCGCCCGAGGAGGCGCACACCCCCATCGCCAGCACCCACTTCGGCTCGACCATCTGGTCGTAGATCTGGCGCAGCACCGGGGCCATCTTCTGGCTGACCCGGCCAGCAACGATCATCAGGTCGGCCTGCCGCGGCGTCGCCGAGAACCGCTCCATCCCGAATCGGGAGATGTCGAACCGCGGTCCGGCGGTCGCCATCATCTCGATCGCGCAGCAGGCCAACCCGAAGGTGGCCGGCCACAGCGAACCCTTGCGGATATACCCGGCGACCTTCTCCACGGTCGACAGCAGGATGCCGCCGGGAAGTTTCTCCTCTATTCCCATGCCAGGCCTCCTCGCCGCCACACGTAGGCGTAGGCCACGAACACCACAACCATGAACAAGAGCATCTCTACCAGCGCAAATAGTCCGAGGTTGTCAAAGGCCACAGCCCACGGATACAGGAAGACGATCTCGATGTCGAAGATGATGAACAACATCGCGGTCAGGTAGTACTTGATCGGGAACCGCTGGCCCGCCGCGTGGGCGCTGGCGCGCTCGGGCACCGGTTCGATGCCGCACTCGTAGGCCTCCAGCTTCGACTGGTTGTAGCGGCGCGGCCCCACCAGCAACGCGATGAAGACCGACCCGACCGCAAAGGCGGCCGCGATCGCTCCGAGCACCAGTATCGGCGTGTACAAATCCATCCGAGCAAACGCTCCCTCGTGGGCTGTCGATGTGAGCTTACCCACACCCTAGCGGGCTTCGTCAGGCACGCCACACATTTTGGTTAGTATCACTAGGAGCGCGCCGCGCTGATGTTGCCGTGCCTCGAATCAGCAAGCGCGACAATAGTTTTCGGCGGACAGTGCCGTCCCTTGCCGGCGTCTTCGCTATTGCACCGGCGCGCGCAGCAGCCCCACCACCGCGTCGGCCAGAGCGATCGGGTCGATCGGGTGCGAAACCGCCGCTTCGGCCCGCGACCACCGGGCCAGCCACGCGTCGTCGGGCCGGCCGGTGAGCACCAGAATCGGCGGGCAGTCGGGGATCTCATCCTTGAGTTGCTTGGCGATTCCCATCCCGCCGGTCGGCGTGGCCTCACCGTCGAGGATCACCAGATCGAAACCGCCCTCGTCCATCAGTCGGACCACCATCGGTCCGGTCGCGACGTCGACGTAGGTCAGCTCCGGCAAATCCGGGTGCACCCGCTTGCCGAGTGCCAGGTGCACCTGCTCCCGGGTCCTGGGGTTGCTGCTGTAGACGAGGATCCGCAGTGGCTCGGCCATGCGCCCGATGGTACGGCGGCATCGGGCGCGATGCGCAGCGTCCTCGCGAATCTGTTTCTCCCGGATGCTGATCGGCAGAGTCAGTGGCGCCCGCTAGAACCAGGGACCGTCGTAGTCGGTGGTTCCACCGCGCGCGAGGTGTGGTCTGGCATTGCTGTCGGCCTCAAGGCCCGGGTCGATCACCGCCCACCCGTCGGCCAGCTTCGCGGCTGGACGCAGCGACCATCCCGACGACGCGGTCTCCCGCGTGGTGTAGTCGACAACCGGATCGTCGGACTCGTTGTCGAGGTAAAGGTACTTCCCGGCGACGAAAGCCTGCCCCACGGTCAGTCCCCTCAGCTCCTCACCGCTGAGGCTGAACAGCTCCTTCTTGGCTGCCAGGTCGTAGATCTTCAGATAGCCGGTGTCCGAGAGCAGGTTTGCAGTCAACAAAGCAACGTTGTCCCAGATCGGGCCGTCGACCCTGAAGGGGCTTGTATGCCGATAGCTTGTGAGATCGCCCAGGCGCGGCGCGATCGGCCCGACCAACTCTCGAGTCGAACTGTCGAAGTAGAAAACACCGTCCGGGGGTCGAGTGCCGTCCTCATTACGGCGGGTCGAGTAGGTGAGAAAGTAGCCGTGCGGGGCCGAGATCACCTCGAAAACGTTCGGAACATTCCCGATTTCCGACCCGTCGGCAACGCTGTAGAAATGCACGTCGCGTCTCCTGCCCTCACCCGGCTTCCAGTCCTCGGCGTAGACGGATGTCGCATAGCTGTCGTAGTTGTTCCCGGCATAGATGTCATATCTGTAAGTACTCGCGACCGACTGCTTGACCTCGAGTGTGCGGGCATCAAAGAGCGCTAGTTCTGTGCCGGGATCGGTATCACCGCCAATACCGAGGAACCCATCTACGACGGGCGCAAGGCGCTTGATGCCCACGATGTCCTCCGGCAACGGCTTGGTGAGCAGGGGTTGGCTCGAGGCTGGGGCGAAGGCGAACAGCGTCGTCTGCGTGGATTCCGGGGTGAGACCTCGTGACGGTCTTTCGGTGGTGACGGCGTATATCACCCGCAGGTCGCCGCCGACGGTGGTTACCGTGCACGCGATCTTCTGCAAGGTCTCACCGGCGGGAATCGACGGGCGCGGAAGGTCGATGTTCCGCCCGGAGGCGGTATCGAAAACCTGGCCGTTCTCGGGCATCGACGTGACGAATCCGGCGGGGCAACCGGCGTACACCGTCGACACGTTGCGAGCGAGGTCGGCCCCAGTCGGCATCGGTGCTGACGCGGCGCGGGCCGGCACATCGGATTGTGTCGTCGTGGTCGTCGCGGTTGTTGAACTGGGCGCGGGCGCGCTGGATGGCTCGGCCTTTTCGCCGGATGTGCACCCGGCGGTGCCCATGCCCAGGCAACAAACGGAGAGGATCGCCAGGGTCGTTCGAAGCCGGTTTGCAGGCACGTGAATGAAGTGTATGAACTGCATGTGTGCCGCGCAGGTAACTGGCGACCTACCCGGCGTGCCGGAACACCACGTCGCCGGAGATCGTCACGTCGTCGGGGATCATGCCGGCCATGTTGCCGGTCACGCCGAAGTCCGCTCGGTTGACGGTGACGTGCGGTTGCAGGCGCATTCCGCCGTCGCCGACGGGGGACACCTTGGTGGTCAGGGTCAGGGGTCTGGTGACGCCTCGGATCGTCAGCTCGGCGCGCAGGTCGACGTTGTCACCGGCGACCTTCTCGGCGCCGGTGACCACGACGCTGATGTCGCCGAACTTGTCGGCCTCGAAGAAGTCCGCCGAACGCAGATGCTCGTCGCGCTTGCGGATCCCGGTCTGCAGCGACGCGACCTTGATGTCGAGGTGGCCGGAAACCGTTTGGGGAGCTGTGATTTGACCTTCTCCGCTGATTTCGGTGAAGCGTACCTTGACCGGCAGGAGGCCCCACAGAGACTTGGACTTAACCACGATCGAGGACTGCTCGGGCACGACGGTCCAGGCTCCGTTCGTGGCCGGATCGCTGAAGAACTCACTGAGGTTGGTCACCGGGCGCTCCTGTCAGTTGGTGGACTCCAGTAGTGGGGCCATGTCGGCGGGGTCGAAGTACTCGTCGATGCGGCTGATGAGACCGTCGGCGCCCACCTTGATGATGATCCCGACGCGCATGGCGATCGAGCCGCCGTCACGGCCGTTGGCGTGCAGGATGTGCTGCTGGACGAAGCCGCCGTCGAAGAACCGGCGGTCGAGGATCTGGTAGCGACGGTCGATGGTGGCGCCGATGAACCACTCGATGACCCGCAGCGCCCGCTGCTTGTCGCTGTCGCGGTCGGCGACCCGCCAGACCACGATGTCGTCGGCCCAGAGTTGCCGCACCGTGGCGATATCGCCGTTCTCGATCGCGGCGAACAGGCGGTCGGCGACGTCGGTGATGGTCGCGGTGTCGGTGGGCATTCGCGTCTGCTCCCTTGACCTCAAGTCAGGTTGAGGTAGAACCCTGGTGGCATGGAATCCACGCCCACCTTCTCCCGATTCGACGAGGTGTACAAGTCCCGAAGTGCGCCATGGGTGATCGGCGCCCCCCAACCTGCGGTCGTTGAACTCGAACGCGCAGGGCTGATCCGCGGCCGCGTGCTCGATGTCGGCTGCGGTACCGGCGAGCACACCATCCTGCTCACCCGCCTGGGTTACGACGTGCTCGGCGTCGACGCCGCGCCCACCGCGGTCGAGCAGGCCCGCGAGAACGCTGCGGGCCAAGGCGTCGACGCCCGCTTTGAGGTGGCCGACGCGCTGAACCTGGGCGCCGAGTCGACCTACGACACCATCGTCGACAGCGCGCTGTTCCACATCTTCGACGATGTCGACCGGCCCCGATACGTCGCGAGCCTGCACGCCGCGTGCCGTCCGGGTGGCCTGGTGCACGTGTTGGCGCTCTCGGACAAGGGCCGCGGGTTCGGCCCCGAGGTCAGCGACACGGTGATCCGGGACGCCTTCGGCACCGGCTGGACGCTGGAAAGCCTCGCGGAGACCACCTATCGCGGGGTGGTGCGGGAGATGCACGCCGAGGCGCTCGGCCTGCCCGTCGGCACCGTGGTCGACGAGCCCGCCTGGCTGGTCCGGGTGCGTCGGGTCTAGGCGGTCACTGGTCCGCGTAGCCGGGGTGCGCCACGTCGAGGCGGCGTCGGACCAGCGTGCGCAGCGCCGCGACCACCTCCTCGGGGCGGTCGTCGAGCTCACCGGCGCGGATGGCCGTCGCCAGCTCGGCCTCGTCGTGCGCCCCCAGCGCCGCCAGCGCCTCGGTGACCTCGGTCGCCGGACCGGCCAGCAGTTCGCGTTCGACGATGCGCAGCGCGTTGGCCGCGACGCGGGCGTGAAAACCCACCTGGGCGGCGTCGGCGGAACCGCGCAACGCGTCGCGCACGTCGTTGTCGAGGAAGTCGGCGACCGCGGCCACCAGTTCGGCGGCGGTGGGGCGCCCGTAGAGTCCGCTCATCTGGGCCCCCCGCCGGCCAGCAGATCCAGTATGTCCCACTCGGTTTCGGCCACCCGCCGGCCGATCGTGGCCAGCTCCACCGACGGGGTCTGGCCGGACAGGTGGCGTTCGGCCTGGAAGCGGCAGATGACGCCCCAGCGCAGCGTGGCCACGGTGAGCCACCACCGAAACGCCGCACGGTCCAGCGCGATTCCGGCGGCCTCCTCGTAGGCCGCGAGCAGCGTCTCGACACTGCCCAGGCCGCCGGCGCCGAGATGCTCGGGCGCGCCGAACCGCCACGCCCGGATGCAGAACCACGCCAGGTCCTCGTAGACCTCGCCGACGTGCACCAGCTCCCAGTCCAGCACTGCCGCCAGACCGGACTCGTCGACGATCAGGTTGCCCATCCGGAAGTCGCCGTGCACCAGCACCTGTGGTGACGGGTCCGGCCGCTCGGCGGCCAGCCGCCGAAACGCCCACTCGAACGTGGCGGTGGTGTCGCCCATCTCGTCGAGTCGCTCGCGCCACTCGGTGAGCGGCTCGGTCGCGGACAGGCCCAACCCGGTGTGGTCGGCGCGGTGAATAGCGGCCAACGCCCGCGCGCACTGGCGCACCAGCCGGTCGCGGCCGGCGTCGTCGAGCATCCGCTGGATGCGGCGCACGATCGTCTCCCCGGCGATGGCCTCGCAGATCAGGTACGGATTCCCCAGCGCCGCAGGGTTGTTGTCGGCGGCCAGGATGTGCGGGACCGGTGCCCCGGCCTCAGCGGCCCGCCGCTGCACCCCGGCCTCCAACTCCATCCCGGCGTGCACCTCGTCGGGCGGGCCGGTGCGCAGGATCAGCGCCCGCCGCTCGGGCGTCAGCGCGTCGAACGCCCATGTGGTGCGGCTGGCGCCGCCGGTCAGCGCGCGCAGGTTCTCGACGGCCACGCCGTCGCCGAGGACCGGGCGCAGCACCGCGGTGAGCGCGTCCGCGAGCTCGGCACTCACTTGTTGGGCTTCTTGCCGAACCCGAACAGTCGCTGCGCCACCCGCCGGATCTGGATCTCCTCGGCGCCCTCGGTGATCCGGTAGCGGCGGTGGTGACGGTAGATGTGCTCGAACGGTTCGTGGCGGCTGTAGCCCACCCCGCCGAACACCTGCATCGCCCGGTCGGCGGCGTCGCACACCAGCCGGTTGGCGCGGTAGTTGGCCATCGACACCTTGTCCGAGACCTCCATGTGGTGGTTGCGGTCCAGTTCGGTGGCCGCGTAGTACACCAGCAGCCGCACCATCTGCGCCTCGGTCTGCAGCTCCACCAGCGGCCACTGCACGGCCTGGTTCGACGACAGCGGCTTGCCGAACACCGTGCGCTCGTTGGCGTATTCGACCGCGCGGTCGATGCAGTACTGCGCCGCGCCGAGGCTGCTGGCGGCCTGACGAATCCTGTTCTCGTGCAGGAATGTCTGGCCGACCTCCAGGCCCGCCTCGACCTCGCCGAGCACCGCGTCGGCCGGCACCCGCACGTCCTTGAGCACCACCTCGCCGTGGTCGGTCGGCATGTTGAACGACCACCAGTAGTACGGCACGCTGAACCCCGGCGCGTCGGTGGGCACCAGGAACGCGGTGATGCCGCGCGCCGACCCGGGCTCGCCGGAGGTGCGGGCGAACACCAGGTCATGGGTGGCGCGGTGCACGCCGGTGTTGAACCGCTTGGCGCCGTTGATGACCCAGTCGTTCCCGTCGCGCACCGCGGTGGTCTCCAGCCACGTGGCGTCGGAGCCGTGGTTGGGTTCGGTCAGGCCGAACGCCATCGAGCGCTCACCGGTGATCAGCGCCTCGATCCACTCGGCCTTCTGTTGCTCGGTGCCGAACCGGTCCATCATGATGACCTGCGGGAAGTTCCCGACGATCGACGACTCGTTCTGCAGGTCGTTATGCAGGCCGAGCCCCTTGTGCGCCAGATGTTCCCGGATCACGGCCATGTCGATGTTGCTGCCGTCGCGGCCGCCGAACTTCGACGGCAACCCGTAACGCAGCCACCCCGCGGCGTCGGCGCGCCTGCGCATCTCCTCGAGCAGGTCCTCCCACTCCCGGCGCGGCACCCCGTCGTTGTCCCAGTCGGTGCGGGCGTGCTCGCGACGCTTGTCGAAGTACTGGATGTTCTCGCGTTCCAGCGGCTTGATCTCCGCTTCGATGAACGCGTCCATCTCCGCGAGCAGACCGGGCAAGTGGTCGGGGAGGGCGAAATCCACAGTGATTTCCTTTCGCTTCGCTAGCTAGGAGCCGTACAGCGTCTTCTTCCAGATGGTCGACAGGGTCGCGATCGCGTCCTCGTCGGTGATCTCCACGCCGAGGCCGTTCGGGCCGGCGAACACGCTGGTGAAGTTCTCGAACAGCAGCGCGATGGCCGCGGCCGTGTGCTCGGGGTTCAGGTCGGCGGCGTACCCCTGTTCCTGGGCGCGCCGCACGGAGGCGGCGACGATGTTCATGCCGAAGCGGCGAAACTCGTTCTGCACGGCGGCGAATCGCGGCTGGGTCGCGGCCAGTTGCGCGACCGCGATCATGATGCCGATGTTCTGTTTGAAAATGTTCCAGTAACCGGTGACCACCGCGTGGAAGAACTCGTCGTCGTCCGGTGCGGACGGCAGGGCGATGCTCGAACCGGACGGTTCGACGACCTCATGCAAAAACGACTGGGCCAGCGCGGCCAGCAGGTCTTCCTTGTCGGTGAAGTAGCGGTAGAAGACGGCGGGCGACTTGCCCGCGGCCGAGGTGATATCGCTGAGCGTCGTCCCGTGAAAGCCACGTTCTGCGAACAGCTTCCGCGCCGCCAACTCGATGGCATCCCGGGTCTGGCGACCCTTGGCGCTCAACGGTGCGGGCGGCACGTCGCGCTCAGTTCAGGATCCGGTCGCCCGCGCGCAGCAGCGAGCTGGGCAGGTCGTGGCCGACCGCGCGCTGCGCCACCCGGGCCGCTTCGATGGCCTTCTCCAGGTCGACGTCGACGTGAACCCCGCTGTCGCGCAACAGGTAGACCAGGTCCTCGGTGGCGATGTTGCCGCTGGCGCCTGGCGCGAACGGACATCCGCCAAGCCCGCCGACCGAGGCGTCCAACCGGGTCACCCCGGCGGTGACGGCGGCGTAGGCGCTGGCCAGCCCGGCGCCGCGGGTGTTGTGGAAGTGGGCGCCCAACGGGATGTCCCCGATCAGCGGCCGCACCCGCGCGATCAGGTCGGTGACCCGCTTCGGGGTGGTGGTGCCGATGGTGTCGGCGATCGCGAGCCGGTCGACGCCGCGTTCGACGCTCTCGGTGACGATCCCGAGCACCCGGTCCGCCGGAGTGGGCCCGTCGAACGGGCAGTCCCACGCCGTGGCGATGATGACCTCGACGGTGGCCCCGCTGTCGTAGGCGATCGAGACGATCTCGCCGATCAGCGCGGTCGCGTCGGCCGTCGACCGCCCGACGTTGGCGCGGCTGTGCCCGTCTGCGGCCGACACCACGTACTCGATCGAGTGCAGGCCGGCCGCGATCGCGCGCTTGGCGCCGTTGGGACTGGCCACCAGCGCGGAGAACTCGATGCCGGGGAAGTGGTGCAGTTCGGCGGCCAGCTCGGCGGCATCAGCCAGCGCGGGCACCTTCGACGGCGACACGAACGCCGTCGCCTCCATCTCCCGCACCCCGGTCGCGGCGACGGCGGCCAACAGATCGAGTTTGGCCGACAACGGGACCGGGTCCTCGATCTGCAGACCGTCACGCAGCGAGACGTCACGGATGTCGACGTGGGTGGGCAGGTCGGTCATATCACGCCCTCCTCTTGCAGGGTGGCCAGGTCGGCGTCGCTGCGGCCGAGCAGCCCGCGATACACCTCGTCGTTGTGCTGGCCCGGCCGGGCCGGTCCGGCGTTGCGGATCGTTCCCGGCGTTTCGGAGAGCACCGGAACGACGCCCGGGCCCTTGACGTTTCGCCCGATGCGTTCGTCGTAGTGGTCGGCGATCATGCCGCGGGCCAAAAACTGCGGATCCTCGACCACCTCGGCGACCGTGTTGATCGGTCCGCTGATGACGCCGGCCTCCGACAGCGTCGAGATGATGTCGGCGGGCTGGCGCTGCGCCGCCCAGTCGCCGATGATCTTGTCCAGCTCGTCCTGATGGCGGCCGCGGGCGGTGTGGTTGGCGAACCGCTCGTCGGTGGCCAGCCCGGGTTGGCCCATCGCCTCGCACAGCCTGCGAAACACGGTGTCCTGGTTGGCCGCGATCACCACATAGCTGCCGTCCGCCGTCGGGTAGATGTTCGACGGCGCGATGCCCTCCAGTCGGGTGCCCGACGGGCCGCGGACCACCCCGCCGATGTCGTAGTCCGGAATGGTCGATTCCTGCACCGCCAGGCAGGATTCGGTGAGCGCGGCGTCGACGATCTGCCCCTCGCCGGTCACGGTGCGGCGGTACAGCGCGGCCAGCGCGCCCTGCGCGGCGAACATGCCCGCCAGGCTGTCGCCGAGCGACAGCGCCAGCCGCGGCGGCGGCCCGCCGGGGAATCCGTTCATGTGCCGCAGCCCGCTGACCGCCTCGGCCACCGACGCATACCCGGCCTTGTGCGCGTCCGGGCCGGTCTGCCCGTAACCGGAGACCCGCACCAGGATGATGCCCCGATTGCGTTGCCGCAGAACGTCATAGCCCAGATCCCACTTCTCCAGCGTGCCCGGGCGGAAGTTCTCGACGATGATGTCGGAGCGCTGCACCAGATCGAGGAACAGCTCGCGGCCGCGGGGCACCCGCAGGTTCAGCGTGACGGCCTTCTTGTTGCGGGCGTGCACGGTCCAGAAGAAGTGATGCCCGTCGAGTTCGGCCTGCCCCCAGGTGCGCAGCGGGTCCGGCTGGCCGGGCGGTTCGATCTTGATCACCTCGGCGCCCATGTCGCCGAGCAGCCGGCCGGCATACGGGCCGGAGATCAAGGTGCCGACCTCGATGACGCGGATGCCGTCCAGCGGCCCGGTGACGCTCACAGCGAGAACCCGTGCCGGTGCAGCCAGTCGGTGCAGATGGACACGGCCTGGCGTAGCTTGTCGCGCTGGTCCGGCCCCGAGTAGTAGTGGTTGGCGCCGGGGATCTCGTGCATCTCCTTGTCGGGATGGCCGATCGCCTCGAACAACCGCCGGGTGTGGCTCGGCGTGCACGCGTCGTCGGCGAGGTTGCCGATCACCAGCGTGGGCACCGCGATGTCCGGGCCGCACTTGACCGCGTCGCCGTTGGCGTCGTCGTAGCTCCACTGCGACAACCAGCTGCGCAGCGTGCAGAACCGGGCGAGGCCGACCGGGCCGTTGTTCACGACTCGAGGATCGCCCAGATAGCACATCCCCGGGGTGCGTTCGTTCGGATCGACGGTCGGGTCGAGCCAGCGCGGGTCGGCCATCGTGCCGTGCACGACGAAGGCGAACTCCTCGTCGCCCCGCCCCGCCGCCTTCAGCTCGGCGAGTTTATCCTTGACCCACTTGGTGATTCGCCGATTGCGGGCGATCTGGGCGGCGCGGTAGCGCTCCAGGAACTCCTGGGAGTAGGGCGGCTGGTTCGGGTTGTCCGGGTTGTAGAGGTCCAGTTCCGGGTCACGCTTGGTCGGGTCGGACTCGTCGAGGATCGACGCGTCCAGCCACTCGGTCAGCGTGCCGTGGCGGCTGACGTGGGCGGCCAGCAGCATCAGCCCGTCGGCGGGGATCAGCCCCAGCTTGGTCAGATCGGGGCCGTCGCCGGACGGGCTGGCCGTGATGGTCGGGTGCTGGGCCTGCTGCTGGTAGAACACCGACAGCGAGCCGCCGCCGCTCCACCCGGCCAGCACGATCTTGGAGTAGCCCAGCCGGTTCTTGGCGTCCTTGATCGCCTCGCCGAGGTCCTCGACCACCTTCTCCATCAGCAGGGCGGAGTCGGTGCCGCGGAACCGGCTGTTGCAGTAGATGACGTGATGCCCGGCGCGCGCGAGCGCGTTCATCATCGGCAGGTACGCGCCGCCGCCGATCGGGTGCATGAACACCAGTGCGGTGTCCGAGGGCTTGTTCTTCGGCCGCAGCAGGTGGCTCTCCAGCACCACCAGTTCGGCGACACCGCCGTAGACGTCGCGCACACCCGTAGTGTTCTGGAAGGCAACGAGATACGGGATCCGGTCGTACTCGTACTTGACCGGCGCCTCGGTGGTCGTCATCAATAACCTCTCTGTATCAGTGCTGCCCCAGATCGTTTGCCAACACCTCGGGGGACGGGACGAGTCGTCGCCGGGTGTCGATCGCGATCACCTGCCAGTCCACGCTGTCGTACTCATCGAACTTGCGGCGCGCCCGTTCCCGCGCCTTCTCCGGCGCGCCGTGGTGAACCCCTTGCGGCGCATGGGAAACCAGTCCGGGCGGCATCGGGATGCCGTACAGCGAGCCGCCGTGGAAGAACGCGATCTCGTCGTAGTCGACGTTGCGGTGGTACCACGGGGTGCGCTCGGTGCCCGGCACCGATTCGGCCGGCTTGGGCAGGAAGTTCATCACGTAGACGCCGGTGGCCTCCATGAACAGGTGCACGGTCGGCGGCAGATGCACGCTGTTGGACGTCACCACGTTGTAGTCGTCGATGTTGAACGTGAACGGGAAGTTGTCGCCCCGCCAGCCTTCGACGTCGAGCGGATGATGTTGGTAGAACAGCGATGTCGGACCACCCTCGTGGATGAGCCGCACCTCGTACTCGCCGTCGCGGTGCGGGCCCTCGCCGTCCGCACACGGGGCAGGTTCGGGAATCGTCGCCTGCGACGGGTCGAACGGGAAGTGCCGCCCCAGATAGCCGGCGGGCGGCACCCGGAACTCGTCGGTGGCCTGCACCATCAACAGCGTGGTCTCCTCGTCGGGCACCTGGCGGAACGTGCACGCCTTGGGCAGGTAGATCCAGTCACCCTGGCGGTAGCGCAGCGGCCCGAACTCGGTCTCCAGCAGGCCGGCACCGCGGTGCACGAAGCTGAGCAGGTCGCCGTCGACGTAGCGGACGAAGAACGGCATCGCCTCGCTGCGCCGCGACAACAGCACCTGGCAGTCGGCGTTGGAGAACATCAGCAGCGGCCCGCCGGCCGCGTCGGCGGCGTCGCTCGGCTTGAGCTGATCGGACAGCACGTCGACGGGGCGCAGCGGGCCGACCGCGCGGTAGGCGGTCGGATCGTTGCGCCGGTAGATGTTGGCGGTGCGGCCGGTGAACCCGCCGCGGCCGAGTTCGTCGTCCTTGAGACCGTCGAGGTCGGCGTGCAGGCGCCGGGGAGTACGGCCTTTCCGCAGGTGAACGAATGATTCCATCGGGTTCTCCGTTCGCTCGGCGCCACTGAAGTAAAACTGACGTTAGTTTTACTTCTGCCGCGGAGTCAATTCTTCAGGTCGACGCGGATGGTCAGCAGGTTGGTGCCGAACGTGCGCACCCCGAAGCTGTTGAACTTCGGCAGCGAGCGCAGTCGCTCGTGCGGATCGTCGTCGGGCAGCAGGTGGGCGACGCCGTCGTGCCACCTGCCGTTGAGCCGCACCCGGACGTTCGGGTTGGCCTTGATGTTCTTCACGTACTCCGAGCGCTCCCCGAACTCCGAGACGAACCAGAACTCGTTGCCGATCCGCTGTCCGCCCAACGGGGTGCGCCGCGGCTTGCCCGACTTGCGCCCGGTGGTCTCCAGCAGGGTCTGAAACGGCATCGCCCGCATCAGCCGGTTGGCCACGTTCTTCTGGAAGAGTTTGGTGACGCGGTCGCGCAGGTCGTCGGCCATGGTGATCCCTTCGGCTAGATCATCGCGGTGCGTGGCACCTTCATACCCAGTGTGAGCGCTCCGGCGAGTTCGCGGCTGGTGTCGTAGTCGAAAACCACGTGTCCGGCCAGCACGTCGACGTCGCGTTTGATGCGCTGCAGCGGATTGTCCGTGAAATGGGCGCTGGCCCCCGAGGCCGCCATCAGGTCGGCGATCACCGCGCGGGACTCGCGCACGATGTGCGCCGCGGCCAGTCGGGCGTCGGCCCGCGCCGGTCGCGGCACCTGCTGGCCGGCCGCGACCGTGGCCTCGATTCCCGCGACGGTGTCGGCCAGCAGCGCGCGCAGCGACCGCAACCGCACCTGCGCCTCGGCCAGGTGCGCCTGCGCGATCGGCTTGTCCTTCTGCGTGACGCCCTCATACGCCAGCACCCGCTGGCCCAGCCGCTCGGCGAAGATATCCGCGACCCGTTCGGCGCTGCCCAGCGCCGGCATCGCGGCCAGCAGCGCGAGCGCGGGCACCATCGGCCACCGGTAGGTCGCCGCGTCGTGCAGCGCCGCTCCGGGCGCGGTGCCGGTGTAGATGTCGACGACCCGCACGATCCGGTGCGGCGGGACGTACGCGTCGGTGATGACCACGTCGTTGGAACCCGTGGCGCGCATGCCGTCGGTGTGCCAGACGTCCTCGATCTGCACGTCCTCAATGGGCAACAGCAGTAGCGCGGGGTAGATCGCGTCGTCCGGACCGCACAGCGCGCCGACCATGATCCAGTTGCCGTGCATCACGCCGGTCGCCCACGACCAGCGGCCGCTCAGCCGCAGGCCGGCACCGGACGGCACCGCACGGCCGGTCGGCGCCAGGGGTGCGGGCGCCAGGAACGGCCGCGACGCGAAGGCCTCCTCCTGCGCGCGTTCGTCGAACAGCGCCAGCATCCAGTTGTGCAGGATGTAGAAGCCCAGGGTCCAGGCGGTCGAGGCGCAGCCGTGGGCCATCTTCCGGACCGGGTCGAGGATCGCGGGGAAGTCGGCCTGCCGGCCGCCGAACCGTGCCGGCCGCAGCAGGTCGGCCAGGCCGGACTCGACGAACTCGGCGAGCGTCGCGGCGGGCAACCGCCTCAACTGTTCGGCTTCTGGTGCGCGCGCGGCGAGGCGCGCGACGAAATCGGCGTCCGGCTGACCCATGGTCGGGACGCTACCATACTTTTTGGTATGGAAATGCCGGGCCTCAATTCGGTATCGATTTCCGCCATTTCGCGAGACTGCAGTTACCGCGCAACGCCCGCGCACCATCGCGCGTGAACCACGGTTTCGCGGGCGCCGGTCAGCGGGCGAGCATCAGATCGAGGAAGCGCTCCCGGCCCGCGACCGCACGCGCGCTGGGCTTCTCGCCGGACAGGTGCAGGAACCCGATGCCGGCCGCGAACGTGGCGTTGGCGCGCAGGTCGGCCTCCTCGGGTTCGAAGCCGTAGTCGATGAACGCCGCGCGCACGGCGTCGACCACTCGGCGATCGCCCTCGCGCACGCTGGCGGCGACGGCGGGATCGGTGCGCGCCCACTCCCGCATGGCGCGTTCCAGCGTCCAATGCCGGTCGCTGACCAGCGACGACATCATCGCCGACAGGCGTTCGCGCGGGGGCGTGTCGGTGTCGGCGTCGAAGTGGCGCCGGTCCTCGTCGCGGGACCGGCCCCACGCCTCCACCAGCGCGGTGCGGTACGCCTTGATGTCGCTGAAGTGCCAATAGAAGCTGCCCTTGGTCACGCCGAGTCGACTGCACAGGCGGTCGATCTTGAGCGCCTTGATGCCCTCCTCGGCGAGGACGGCGTACCCGGCCTCGATCCAGTCGTCGACGGACAATCGCGCCCCGGCGGCGGTCGGCATGACCGGCAGCCTACGTGCGCGAAACGCCCAGCGTGGTTGACGTTGACGTCAGTTCGGATTTCTCACGGGTTTGTTACAGTCGTGGCCGGTCGGGATTTGTGAGGTAGTAAACGCATGCTTTACTTCTCACGCGACAACTGAATCTTTTCGGTCCGCTCATGGCCGCCGTGCTCAATCGAGCGGGCAGGACGCCGCGGTGGAAAGACCCGCTGCGATGTCGATGGCGATCGCCTGATCGCAACCAACGCGGTACACGCGAAACCGGAAGATGGATGGGTTTGCAGTATGAGGTTGATTGACAAGATTCGTGGCTCCTGGGCGCGCAGGCTCACGGTCGCGGCCATCGCCGCAGCGGTGCTGCCCGGCGTAATCGGTGTCGCCGGACAAACCGCCACCGCCAACGCGTTCTCGCGGCCCGGTCTGCCGGTCGAGTACCTGATGGTGCCGTCCCCGTCCATGGGACGCGATATCAAGGTGCAGTTCCAGAAGGGCACCGGTTCCAAGGCGGTGTACCTGCTCGACGGTCTTCGCGCCCGCGACGACTACAACGGCTGGGATCTCGAGACCCAGGCGTTCGAGTGGTACTACGAGACCCCGCTGTCGCTCATCATGCCGGTGGGCGGGCAGTCCAGCTTCTACAGCGACTGGTACTCGCCGGCGTGCGGTAAGAGCGGCTGCCAGACCTACAAGTGGGAGACCTTCCTGACCAGCGAGCTGCCGCAGTGGCTGGCCGAGAACCGGGGCGTGTCGACCACCGGCAACGCCGCGGTGGGCCTGTCGATGTCGGGTAACTCCGCGATGATCCTGGCGGTCTACCACCCCGAGCAGTTCATCTACGCCGGTGCGCTGTCGGCGTTCCTCAACCCGTCGGAGGGTTCGTGGCCGTTCCTGATCAACATGGCCATGGGTGACGCCGGCGGTTACAAGGCCAACGACATGTGGGGCCCGACCGAGGATCCCAACAGCGCGTGGAAGCGCAACGACCCGATGCTGCAGATCCCTGCGCTGGTGGCCAACAACACCCGGCTGTGGGTGTACTGCGGTAACGGCACGCCCAACGAGCTGGGCGGCGCGAACCTGCCCGCCGAGTTCCTCGAGGGTCTGACGATCCGCACGAACATCACGTTCCGCGACGAGTACATCGCCGCGGGTGGTCACAACGCGGTGTTCAACTTCCCGCCCTACGGCACGCACAGCTGGGAGTACTGGGGTCAGCAGCTGCAGGAGATGAAGCCCGACCTGATCTCGCATCTGGGCAGCTAAACCGATCGCAAAGGTCCCCGGGCACACTGGTGTCCGGGGACTTTTGCGTTGGTGGACAATGGCCCCCATGCCCGACATCAGTGCACTGGTCGCCCGTGCGGGTGAGGACGGTTCGATCACGCTGGCCACCGAGGTGGTCGACGACAGCTACTTGTCCGACGGCGAGGTGGTGATCGCGGTCGAGTACTCCAGTGTGAACTACAAGGACGCGTTGGCCGTCACGCCGAAAGGCGGTGTGGCGCGGTCGTATCCGTTGATTCCGGGCATCGACGTCGCAGGTACGGTGACGGCCAGCTCGGTGCCGGAGTTCGCGGTGGGCGACCGGGTGGTGGCCCACGGCTACGACATCGGCACCGGACGGGCGGGCGGGTACGCCGACACCGCCCGGTATCCGGCCGACTATCTGGTGAAGCTCGACGCGTTGAGCACCGCCGAGGCCGCGGCCATCGGCACCGCCGGGTTCACCGCCGCGATGAGCGTCAACGCGGTCCGCCGCCACGGGGTACAGCCGGACGACGGGCCGATCCTGGTCACCGGCGCGACCGGTGGTGTGGGCAGCGTCAGCGTCGACCTGCTGGCCGGCCTGGGCTATGAGGTGGTGGCGTCGACGGGCAAGGCCGACGCCCGCGACTACCTGACCGGCCTCGGCGCCGCCGAGGTGATCGGTCGGCTGCCCGGGGAGGGGGAGAAGGTCCGGCCGCTGGGCAAGTCACGCTGGGCGGCGGTGGTCGACAGCGTCGGCGGTGACACCCTGGCCTACGCGCTCAGCACGCTCAATTACGGTGCGATCGCGGCTATCTCGGGCCTGGCCCGCTCCGCGGATCTACCCACCACCGTGATGCCGTTCATCCTGCGCGGCGTCACGCTCGCGGGCATCGACTCGGTGCTGCTGCCGATCGGACCGCGCCGCGACATCTGGCGTCAGCTCGACGGTGAGCTCAAACCGCGCCACCTCGACGACATCACCCACGACGTGCCCGTGCGCGACGCACCCGAGACGCTGCGCACGATCATCGGCGGCGGCGTCACCGGCCGCACGCGCGTGGTGGTCAAGGGCGGCTTCTGATCGTTGGTGAACCTGGCGACGCTTTCCGGCCGTTCCGCGTCGCCAGATTCACAACGGCAGCCCTACTTAAGCTCGGCCGACGACAGCCCGAGCAGGCGACGCGCGACCACCAGCAGCTGGATCTGCTGCGTGCCCTCGAAGATGTCGAGGATCTTGCTGTCGCGCGCCCACTTCTCCAGCAGCGTCTGCTCGGAATAGCCGAGCGTGCCGGCCAATTCGACGGCCTTGAGCGTGATGTCGCTGGCGACCCGCCCGGCCTTGGCCTTACCCATCGACGCTTCCTTGGAGTTGGGGATGTCGTTGTCGGCCTGCCACGCCGAGCGCACCATCAGCAGATACGCGGCCTCCCAATCGGCCTCCATCCGCAGGAACTCCGCCGCGGGCGCGCTCTGCGCGTGCGACGGCTTGTCGTAGGAGATCTCGATGCCCGCGTCGGTGAGGATCTTGCGCACTTCCTCGAGCGCGGCGCGGGCGATGCCGACGGCCATCGCCGCGACCACCGGCCGGGTGTTGTCGAAGGTCTCCATCACCCCGGCGAAGCCCTTCTCGACCTCGATCTCCGGGCTGCCGAGCAGGTTCTCCTTCGGGATGCGGACGTTGTCGAAACGGATCACCGCGGTATCGGAGGCGCGGATGCCGAGCTTGTCCTCCAGGCGTTCGACGGTGACGCCGGGATGCTCTCGCGGGACGACGAACGACTTGATCGCCGCGCGGCCCTTCGACTTGTCCAGCGTGGCCCACACCACGATGTGCGACGCGCGTGAACCCGCGGTGACGAAGATCTTCTCGCCGTTGATGACGTACTCGTCGCCGTCGAGGGTCGCGGTCGTCGACACCGCCGCCGAGTCCGACCCGAATCCGGGCTCGGTGATCGCCATCGCGGCCCAGATGTCCTTGCCGAACCGCTCCAGTTGTTCCTTGGTCGCGACCGACGAGATCGCGGCGTTGCCCAAGCCCTGGCGCGGCACCGACAGCATCAATGCCACGTCGCCCCAACTGATTTCCATCACGTTGAGCACCGCGGACATGTTGGCGCCGTTGTGGTTGGCGTCCTTGGGCTCGTCGCCGCCCGCGAACGCCTCGGCGCCGGCGAACGCGAACGTCTTGGCCTCCGAGATGCCCTCGAACAGGGTGGCCAGCGTGTCGAGTTCGACGGGATACTCGTGCTCGCGCAGATCCCACTTGCGCGAGATCGGCCGCAGCATCTCGGCGGCGCCCTGGTGGGCCTTCTCGATGACGGCTTCCAGCTTGCGGGGAAGTTCCAGATTGATTGCCATGATTGCTCTTCGCCCTAGATAACCACGACGCCCTCGGCGACGCCGATCGCGCGCAGATCGCGGTACCAGCGTTCGACGGGGTGTTCCTTGGTGTAGCCGTGGCCGCCGAGCAGCTGCACGCCGTCGAGGCCGATCTGCATGCCCTTGTCGGTGCCGAGCCGCTTGGCCAGCGCGGCCTCGCGGGCGAACGGCAGCCCCTGATCGGCCCGTGACGCGCCGCGCCAGGTGATCAGGCGCAGCCCGTCGAACTCGATCGCCATGTTGGCGCACATGAACGCGACCGCCTGCCGGTGCGCGATCGGCTCGCCGAACGCATGCCGCTCCTTGACGTAGGGCACCACGTAGTCGAGCACCGCGTGCGCGGTGCCCACGGCCAGGGCCGCCCAGCCCAGCCGGGACAGCGCGATCGCCTCCGAGTAGTCGTCGTCGGTGGCCCCGTCCTCACCCAGCCGGGCCGACAGCGGCACGGTGACCTTGTCGAGGGTGATCTGACCGAGCGCCGCAGCGCGGATCCCCATGCTCGGGTCGGGCGTGACGGACAGGCCCTTGGCCGACGACTCGACGATGAACATCGCCGGCTTGCCGTTGAGTTGTGCTGCCACGATGAACAACTCGGCCGCCGCGGCCGCCGGCACCAGCGACTTGACGCCGTCCAGGCGGTACCCGCTGGGGGTGCGCACCGCGGTGGTCCTCAGCGCGGTCGGATCGAACAGCGGATGCGGTTCGGCGATCGCCACGCACGCCTGCGGCACGTTCTCACCGGAGAACTCGGGTAGATAGGTGGCCTGCTGATCGGCGCTGCCCCAGTGGGTGAGCGCCGACGCCACCCCGGCGGGCGCGAGGATCGGCAGCGCCAGCCCCATGTCGCCGTATGCCAGCGCCTCGGCCACCAGCACGTTGGTCACCGCGGCCCGGTGCGCGGCGATGCCGTCGAAGTTCTCCGGCACGTTGAGCGCCGTGATGCCGAGTTCGGTCGCCTTGGTCACCAGATCCTCGGGATAGGCGGCCGCGTCATCGGCCTCGCGCGCGGCCGGGCGCATCACCTCGTTGGCGAACTCGGTGACGGTGTCGACGATCATCTTCTGCTCGTCGTCGGGGGTGAGGTCGAAGTAGTCGCTGCCGCTCTTCTTCAGCCGGGTCGGCCCGCCCTGGCTGCCCGAGACGCGCTTGAACTGCCGACTGGCCGCGCCGGCCACCGAGAACACCTGCTTGACGCCGTATTTCAGGCCGCGGTTGAGCGGATCGCGCAGGTTGTAGCGGTCCAGGAACTCCTGCCCGACCAGCGGCGTGACAAGCGCCAGGCCCAGGTCGGTCGCGGTACGCCTGTGCTTCTTCAGGCCGACGGCGCTCTCGGCGCCCTTGCGTTTGGTCTTGTCCTTCGGTGGCAACGTGCTGGTCATTTCAACAGCCTCGCTCTGTGGGATGGTCGTCCGTACGCCCGAACTGACTCCAGAGTAAGGTATCGGAACTGACTCGCCGGTAAGGTCGGTCTCCTTTGTTGTGCAATTCACAGTCGCCGTCCCGCGTTTGACCTCAATACCAGGCAGTTCGGCAAGCATTCCGGTAGGGGCACCGGCATACTTGCCCGAATCCGGACGCGAAGGCGGGTGAGCGTGCGAGGCGGATTGACCGTTCGGCTGGTGACGGTGACGGTGGCGCTGGCCGTCGTCGTCACCGCCGCGTTCGTCTTCCTGCTCACCGCGATGCACGGTGTCGACCGGGCCCGCGGCGTCGCGGTCCACTCCGCCGAGGAGGCGTACACCGCGCGCGACGTGCGCCGGTCGCTGGTGGACATGGAGACCAGCGAGCGCGGCTATCTCATCACCGGCGACGAGTCGTTCCTGGCGCCCTGGCAGGTCGGCCGGGAGCGGATCCCCGAGCGGCTGGCACGTCTGCGCTCACTGGTCGACGACCCGGGCCAGGCCGCGATCGCCGAGCGGATCCAGCGCGACGCGCTGTCGTACGTCAACGACTATTCGGTGCCGGTGGTGGAGGCCGCCCGCCGCGGTGAGCCCTGGGTGCGCAGCCCGGCCGGCAGCGCGGCGGGCAAGCGCCGGATGGACGCGCTGCGGGCGGACCTCGACGACTTCCTGAGCAACGAGACCGCGCACAGCCTGGCCCAGCAGACCAGGGCCGACGCCCTGTACCGACGCGCCACGTTGGTCGCCGGCCTCGGATTGGCGGTCTCGGTCGTGGTGACCGGCGCCGCCGCCGCATACCTGGCGCGCAAGGTGGTACGACCGGTCCGGCGCACCGCGCACCTGGCCGAGAGTCTGGCGGCCGGCGACCTGGCCGCACGGGTGCCCGAGACCGGCAGTGGCGAAATCGCAGTGCTGGAACGGAATTTCAATGCCATGGCCGAGTCGCTGGAGCAGAACCGCGACGAACTGGCCCGGCTCAACGACGAACAGACCGCGCTGCGTCACGTCGCGACGCTGGTCGCGGAGGGCAGGCCAGCCGACGACGTGTTCGCGGCGGTCGCCCACGAGGTGTGTCTGCTGGCCAACGCGGACGTCACCCGGCTGTTGCGGTTCGAGTCCGACGGCAGCGCCACGGTGTGCGGGGTGTCGTCACCGACCCGCGATCCGGTGCCGGTCGGCGCCCGGATCGCCCTCGACGGCACGGTCGCGCAGCAGGTGCGCGACACCGCCGCGCCCGCGCACCGCATCGAGGAGTCGCCGCCGGAGCTGCCCGAGGGCACGTACTCGGCGCTCGGCGCGTCGATCACGGTGCGCGGCCACCTGTGGGGCGCGATCACCGCGTTGACCCCGATCGAGCGCCCCCTACCCGCCGACACCGAGACCCGCATCGCCGAGTTCACCCATCTGGTCGGCACCGCGGTCGCCAACGCCCAGGCGCACAGCGACCTGTTGGCCTCGCGGGCCCGCATCGTGGCCGCCGGTGACGAATCCCGGCGCCGCATCGAGCGCAACCTGCACGACGGCATCCAGCAGCGGCTGGTCACCATCGCGCTGAAGCTGCGCATGGTCACCGCCGACGCCGAGACGCCCGCGGTGCGCGACGAATTGGCCGCGCTGGACGCCGAATTGGTGGACGCCGTCGACGAACTGCGCGAGCTGTCCCGCGGCATCCACCCGGCGATCCTGTCGCAGGGCGGGCTGGAACCCGCATTGAAGACGCTGTCGCGCCGGTCCACCGTGCCCGTCGACTTGGACGTGCATGTGGGCAGGCGACTGCCCGCACCGGTCGAGGCGGCGGCGTACTACGTGGCCGCCGAGTCGCTGGCCAACGTCGTCAAGCACGCGAACGCGTCGGTGGTGGAACTGCGCGCCGACATTCACGACGACCGGCTGGTCGTCAGCATCGGCGACGACGGCGCGGGTGGCGCCGATCCGTCGAGCGGGTCGGGGCTGATCGGGCTCATCGACCGGGTCGAGGCGCTCGGCGGCACCCTCTTGGTCAGCAGCCCGCCCGGGGCGGGCACCACGCTGCGCGCCGAACTGCCGCTACCGGCCTGACGCCTGCGACGATTCCAGCTACCTGCAATGCGCGCGGCCGGTCGCCGCGGCCACACTGGGTGACATGACCACCGGGGGTGAGACGCTGCGCTGCGTCATCGTCGACGACAACCCCGGGTTCCGGGAGGCCGCGGCGAATCTGCTTGGCCGTCAAGGCATCTCGGTGGTCGGACTGGCTGCCAACGGGGCCGAGGCGCTGGCGTGCGTCGCCCGGGAGCGGCCGGACGTGACGATCGTCGACGTCCATCTGGGCGCTGAGGACGGGCTGCGGCTGGCCGAACAACTCGTCAACGACGCCGGTGCGCCGGTGATCCTGACCTCCACCCGCGCCGAACACGAACTCGCCGAATTGATCGCCCAGAGCCCGGCGCTGGGCTTCGTGTCCAAGGTGGAGCTGTCGCCCGCCGCGATCCGGCGGCTACTGGGCCGCTGACCCCGACAGCCGCTGCAGCACCGCGGTGTGCAGCAGCCCGTTGGTGGCGACCGCGCTGCCGCCGTGCGGCCCGGGTTCGCCCGCGAGGTTGGTGAATGCCCCGCCCGCCTCGCGCACCAGGATGTCCAGCGCCGCCAGGTCCCACAGCTTGACCTCGGGCTCCACCGCGATGTCCACCGCGCCCTCGGCCACCAGGCAGTACGACCAGAAGTCGCCGTAGCCGCGCACCCGCCACACCGCGTCCGTCAACTCCACGAACCGCGGCCGCAGCCCGTCCCAGCCGGTGGTGAGGTCGGAGTACGACAGGCTGGCCGCGCCGAGGTCGGCCACCGCCGACACCGAGATCCGCCGCTCGACGCCGCCGAACGAGGTGAACGCGCCCGCGCCGCGGCCCGCCCACCACCGGCGGCCCAGCGCGGGCGCGCTGACCGCGCCGACGATCGGCACGCCGTCCTCGAGCAGCGCGATCAGGCTGGCCCACACCGGCACGCCGCGGACGAAGTTCTTGGTGCCGTCGATCGGGTCGATCACCCACTGGCGGCCGACGAAAACCGCGCTGCCGCCGAACTCCTCGCCGAACACCACATCGTCGGGCCGCAGTTGTGCCAGCGTCTGGCGCAACACGGTCTCCACCGAACGGTCCGCGTCGGTCACCGGCGTCAGGTCGGGCTTGGTGTCGACCCGCAGGTCCAGCGCGCCGAACCGATCCAGCGTCAGCGCATCGGCCTGATCGGCCAGCCGCAGCGCCAGCGCCACATCATCACGGATGTCATCACGGACCGTCTGCATGCCTGCCGTCCTACCATGTCGGTGTGTGGGAACTCGTGGTGTTGGTGGTGCTGTTGGGCGCGCTCGTCCTGCTGGCGGCGCCCTGGATTATGCGCCGCCGCCCCGCGGTCGGCGGACCGGACTGGCCGTCCGGCACGCTGCTGGTGACCGGCGTCAGCCCCCGCCCGGACGCCACCGGTGAGCAGTTCGTCACGATCAGCGGGGTGATCAACGGGCCCACGGTCGACGAGCACGTGGTCTACCAGCGCCTGGCCGTCGACGTCGAGCAATGGCCGACCATGGGGCAGCTGATCCCCGTGGTGTACTCGGCCAAGAACCCGGACAACTGGCGGTTCTTGCCGCCGTCGTCGCCGGACACCCCGGACAACGACATGCGGCTCTGGTCGTAGCCCGTCAGCCGTGCGCGACCCGCAGCAGGTCTTCGACGCTGGCCAGCTTCACCCGTGGCCGGCCGTGCGGCTGGCCGAGTGAGCGCTCGTACTCGTCGATCGCCTTCCAGTGGTCGTCGGTGATCAGCTTCGGCTGCCGTTCGGCCAGCCACTGCGCGAGCCGATCGGCGTGGGCGTCGTCGAACTCGGCCAGCTGCGCGGCGGACAGGTCCTTGACCAGGGTGTCGACGGTCTCCTGCGAGTCGCTCTTGTTGCTGCCGATGACGCCCGTCGGGCCACGCTTGATCCAGCCGACGACGTATTCGTTGCGCCGGCCCTCGATGCGCCCCGCGGTGTGCGGGATGGTGCCGCTGCGCTCGTCGAACGGCAGCCCCGGCAGCAGCACCCCGCGATAGCCCACCGCGCGCACCACCAGCTGCGCGGGCACCTCCTCGCGCTCGCCGGTGTCACGGGCCACCACGCGGCCGTTCTCCTCGACCAGCTCGTTGCGGCCGAGCACCACCGACTCCACCTTGTCGGTGCCCTTGATCTCGATCGGTGACGTGCGGAACCGGAACACGATGCGGCGCTTGGCGCCCTTCGGCGGGGTCTCGGCGTAGCCGCGCAGCACCTTGATGTTGTTGCGCACCGTCTTGCCCGCCGCCTCGAGGTCCGCGTCGGTGATGTCGGCCAGGTCGGCCGGGTCGACGATCACGTCGACGTCGGCGAGCCCCTCGAGGTCGCCGAGTTCACGCAGCTCCAGGGTGGTGAACGGGGCCTGCAGCGGACCGCGGCGCCCGACGATCATCACCTCTTCCACGCCGCGCTCGTGCAGCGACTGCAGCGCGTGGTCGGCGATGTCGGTGGTGGCCAGCACGTCCGGGTCGGTGACCAGGATGCGCGCCACGTCCAGCGCGACGTTGCCGTTGCCGACGACGATAGCCCGCCCGCTGGACAGGTCCGGCGCCATCTCGCCGAAGTGCGGATGGGCGTTGTACCAGCCGACGAAGTCCACCGCGGCCACGCTGCCCGGCAGGTCCTCACCGGGGATGCCCAGCGACCGGTCCGACTGGGCGCCGACGGCGTAGATCACCGCGTCGTAGCGTTCGGCCAGTTCGGCCGGTTTCACGTGCTCGCCGACCACGACGTTGCCGAAGAACCGGAACCGCGGGTCGTTCGCGGTCTTCTCGAACTGGGCGCTGATCGACTTGATCTTCGGGTGATCGGGCGCCACCCCGGAGCGCACCAGCCCCCACGGCGTGGGCAGCATCTCGAGCATGTCGATGCGCACATCGGTGTCGGACTCCTGGGCATCGGCGAACTTCAACAACGACGCCGCGGCGAAGTAGCCCGACGGCCCGGAGCCGACGATCGCCACGTGATATGGGCGCATGGATACCCTTTAGTTGACGTTACGGACGCGGCCCGGACACCCGCAAAGGGGGCTGTCGCGTCGTATCCGGGCTGGTTACGAGTCCGATGTTAAACCGCCGGTACGCTGAATCTCCGTGGATCCAGACAGGCAATCCGATATCGCGGCGCTCGACTCCACGCTGACCACGGTGGAGCGGGTGCTCGACATCGAGGGGCTGCGCGGGCGCATCGAGAAGCTCGAACACGAGGCGTCCGACCCCCACCTGTGGGATGACCAGGCCCGCGCGCAGCAGGTGACCAGCGAGCTGTCGCATGCCCAGGGCGAGCTGCGCCGGGTCGAGGACCTGCGCCGACGGCTCGAGGATCTGCCGGTGATGTACGAGCTGGCGGCCGAGGAGGGCTCCGCCGACGATGTGGCCGAGGCCGACGCCGAGCTGGCCAAGCTGCGCGAGGACATCGAGGCGATGGAGGTCCGCACGCTGCTGTCGGGTGAGTACGACGAGCGCGAGGCCGTCGTCAACATCCGCTCCGGCGCCGGCGGGGTGGACGCGGCCGACTGGGCCGAGATGCTGATGCGGATGTACATCCGGTGGGCCGAGAAGCACGGCTACCCGGTGGACGTGCTGGACACCTCCTACGCCGAGGAGGCGGGCATCAAGAGCGCGACGTTCGTCGTGCACGCGCCGTTCGCGTACGGCACGCTGTCGGTGGAGCAGGGCACGCACCGGCTGGTGCGAATCAGCCCGTTCGACAACCAGAGCCGACGCCAGACGTCGTTCGCCGAAGTCGAGGTGCTGCCGGTGGTGGAGACCACCGACCACATCGAGATCCCGGAAAGCGACATACGCGTCGACGTGTACCGGTCCAGCGGACCCGGCGGCCAGTCGGTCAACACCACCGACTCGGCGGTGCGGCTCACCCACATCCCCACCGGCATCGTGGTGACGTGTCAGAACGAGAAGTCGCAGTTGCAGAACAAGGTCTCGGCCATGCGAGTGCTGCAGGCAAAACTGTTGGAGCGCAAGCGACAAGAGGAGCGCGCCGAACTCGACGCGCTGAAAGGTGACGGCGGCAGCTCGTGGGGCAACCAGATGCGGTCCTACGTGCTGCACCCGTATCAGATGGTGAAGGACTTGCGCACCGACTACGAGGTCGGCAACCCGGCCGCGGTGCTCGACGGCGACATCGACGGTTTCCTGGAGGCCGGGATCCGTTGGCGTAACAGGCGAGATGACGAATAGCACCCTGCACGCACTGGATCTCGTCGACCGGTGGACCGGCTTCTGGCAGGACAACATCGGTCAGTGGATCCTCGAACGCGGCGTGCCGATCGCACTGCTGCTGATCGGCGGTGTGCTCGGCGCCCGGTTCATCAACTGGTCGGCGCACCGCATCGTGCAGCGCATCGACGACCAGTACAAGGAGAGCGACCAGCTGGTCCGCTCGGAGAGCGCCAAGCACCGCCAGGCGGTGGCGTCGGTGATCTCGTGGGTGGCGGTGGCGCTGCTGTTCGTACTGGTGATCGTCGAGATCACCGACATCCTGGCCATTCCGATCGGTTCGCTGGTGGCGCCCGCCGCGGTGCTGGGCGCCGCCTTGGGTTTCGGCGCGCAGCGGTTGGTGCAGGACCTGCTCGCCGGGTTCTTCATCATCACCGAGAAGCAGTACGGCTTCGGTGACCTCGTCTCGCTGACGGTGGCCGGCATCGCCGCGCCGGCCGAGGGCACGGTGGAGGATGTCACGCTGCGGGTCACCAAGCTGCGCTCCACCGAGGGGGAGATGTTCACGGTCCCCAACGGGCAGATCGTCAAATCGGTGAACCTGTCCAAGGACTGGGCCAGGGCCGTGATCGACATCCCGGTGCCGACGTCGGCGGACCTCAACGTCGTCAACGACCTGCTGCACGACGTGGCCGAGAAGGCCAAGGACGATCCCGGGCTGCGCGATCTGCTGCTGGACCCGCCGCAGCTGATGGGCGTGGAGAGCATCGAACTCGACACCGTCAACCTGCGGATGGTGGCGCGCACGCTGCCCGGTAAGCAGTTCGAGGTGGGCAGGCGCATCAGGGTGCTGGTGCTGCGGGCGCTGCGCCGGGCGGGCATCGTCACACCGACCGACACCGCCTCGCCGATGGTCGAGGCCATCCCGCACCCCGCCGCGACGGCCGACGTGGTGCGGGAGCGCCAGCAACCGCCGGAGCAGGGTTCGTGACCAACTGGATGCGCGCGAAGTTCGGCCGGGTCCGGGTGTCCACGGTCGTGCTCGTGGTGGCGTTCGTCGCGCTGTTCTGGGTGCACCAGACGTTCCCGCCGCAGCCGCCGCCGCCCGAACCCGTGCCCGCGGTGGTGCCGCCGGGCTTCGTGCCCGACCCGAACTACACGTGGGTGCCGAGGACCAATGTCCGCCGGCCGAAGGAGCCGGAGTACTACCCGACCACCACCACGACGCCGACCACGACGTCGCCGACCTCACCGACCTCGACGACGTCGCCGACCTCGCCGACGGAGACCACCAGCCCCACCGACGCCACACCCACCACGACGGTGGTCGACCCCGACGGGATCGGCCCGCTGCCGCCCACCACCCAGACCGTCACTCCGGAGGCGACCTCGCCGTCGCCCGCCGGCCCACCGCCGCCGCTGTTCGCGCCGCCGGGGCAGGCGCCGGCCACCACGACTCCGGCCAGCTAGTCCGGGCCGCTTCCCCCGCTACACTGGCGTGCCGTGATGATCACCCTCGATAACGTGACCAAGCAGTACAAGTCGTCGGCGCGCCCCGCCCTCGACAATGTCTCGGTCAAGATCGACAAGGGTGAGTTCGTTTTCCTGATCGGGCCGTCGGGTTCGGGCAAGTCGACGTTCATGCGGCTGCTGCTGGCCGAGGAGACGCCGACGTCGGGCGATATCCGGGTGTCGAAGTTCCACGTCAACAAGCTGTCGGGCCGCCACATCCCGAACCTGCGCCAGGTGATTGGCTGCGTGTTCCAGGACTTCCGGCTGCTGCAACAGAAGACGGTGTTCGAGAACGTCGCGTTCGCGCTCGAGGTGATCGGCAAGCGCCCCGAGGTGATCAACCGGGTGGTGCCCGACGTCCTGGAGATGGTCGGCCTGTCGGGCAAGGCCAACCGGTTGCCCAACGAGTTGTCCGGTGGTGAGCAGCAGCGGGTGGCGATCGCGCGCGCATTCGTCAACCGGCCGTTGGTGCTGCTGGCCGACGAGCCCACCGGCAACCTGGACCCCGAAACCAGTCGCGACATCATGGACCTGCTCGAACGCATCAACCGCACCGGTACGACGGTGTTGATGGCCACCCATGACCACCACATCGTCGACTCGATGCGCCAGCGCGTCATCGAGCTGGAATTGGGCCGCTTGGTGCGCGACGAGCACCGCGGCGTCTACGGAATGGATCGCTAAGTGCGCTTCGGCTTCCTTATCAATGAGGTACTGACTGGGTTTCGTCGCAACGTGACGATGACCATTGCGATGATCCTCACCACCGCGATCTCCATCGGCCTGTTCGGCGGCGGTCTGCTGGTGGTGCGGCTGGCCGATCAGTCGCGCCAGATCTACCTGGATCGGGTGGAAAGCCAGGTCTTTCTGACCAACGACATCTCCGCCAACGATCCCAGCTGCGACGCCGACCCGTGTAAAGCGTTGCGGCAGAAGATCGAAGAGCGCGACGACGTGCGCTCTGTGCGGTTCCTGGACCGCGACCAGGCCTACGAGGACGCGATCCGAAAGTTCCCGCAGTACAAGGATGTCGCTGGCCGGGAGGCGTTCCCGGCGTCGTTCATCGTCAAGCTCACCGACCCGGAGAAACACAAGGAGTTCGACGACGCGATCGAGGGCCAGCCGGGCGTGCTCAACGTGCTCAACCAGAAGGAACTGATCGACCGGCTGTTCGCGGTGCTCGATGGCCTCAGCAACGCCGCGTTCGCGGTGGCGCTGGTGCAGGCGATCGGCGCAGTGCTGTTGATAGCCAACATGGTTCAAGTCGCCGCATACACCAGGCGCACCGAGATCGGCATCATGCGCCTGGTCGGCGCCAGCCGTTGGTACACCCAGTTGCCGTTCCTGTTGGAGGCGGTGCTGGCGGCGACGATCGGCGTGTTCATCGCGTTCGTCGGCCTGATTCTGGTGCGCGCACTCTTCCTGGAGAACGCGCTCAACCAGTTCTATCAGGCCAACCTGATCGCCCCGGTCGACTTCGCCGACATCCTCTACATCTCACCGATCATGTTCCTCATCGGTGTTGTGATGGCCGGCGCTACCGCCTACACCACGCTACGGCTCTACATCCGGCGCTGACCATGGCCAAGAAAGCCGACAAGAAGGACGGCAACAACAAGGTTGTTGCGACCAATCGCAAAGCGCGGCACAACTATTCGATCCTGGAGACCTACGAGGCCGGCATCCAGCTGGTGGGCACCGAGGTGAAGAGCCTGCGCGACGGCCAGGCGTCGCTGACCGACGCGTTCGCCACCGTCGACGACGGCGAGGTGTGGCTGCGCAACGTGCACATCCCGGAGTACCACCACGGCACCTGGACCAACCATGCGCCGCGGCGCAACCGCAAACTGTTGTTGCACCGCAAGCAGATCGACCAGTTGATGGGCCGGGTGCGCGACGGCAATCTCACGCTGGTGCCGCTGTCGATGTACTTCTCCGACGGCAAGGTGAAGGTCGAATTGGCGCTGGCCCGTGGCAAGGAGGCCCGCGACAAGCGTCAGGACCTGGCCCGTCGCGATGCGCAGCGGGAGATCACCCGCGAACTGGGTCGTCGCGCCAAGGGCATGACCTGATCGGGCCGCTGGAGGGGCCGGCCTACGCGCTGGCTTCGGCGCTCGGGTACGGCGTCAGCGACTTCGTCGGCGGCATCGCGTCCCGGCGGGTTGCCGCGCTGCGGGTGGTGCTGGTGTCCTACCCGATCGCGATGGTGCTGCTCGCGGTCGCCGCCGCGGCGACCGGCGGACAGGTCACCGGCGCCGCGGTGTTCTGGGGTGTGCTGTGCGGGGTGTCGCAGGCGTTCGGCGTGTGGTGGTTCTACGCCGCGCTGGGGGCCGGGCCGATCTCGGTGGTGTCACCGCTGACGGCGATTCTGGTGGCCGCCATCCCCGTCGCTGTCGGGCTGGGGCTGGGGGAGCGGCCGGGGGCGATCGCAGGCGTCGGGATCGTGCTGGCGCTGATCGCGGTGGTGTTGGTGAGCCGGGAGGCCACCGACGAAGACGTCACGCCGCACAGGTTCACCGCCAAGGTGGCCTGGTTGACGGTCGGGTCCGGGGTGGCCTTCGGGTTGAACTTCGTGCTGATCGATCTGGCGCCCGATGCGGCCAACCTCTGGCCGCTGGTGTTCGCCCGCGCGACGGCGACCGCGCTCGTTGTCGGTATCGCTTTGGGCAGCAGGAACTTTCGGGTCCCGACGGGGACACCGCTGAAGCTCGCCGTGCTCGCGGCGGTGATCGACACCGGCGCCAACATCGCGACGCTGCTGGCGCTGCACTCGTCGCTGCTGTCGCTGGCCGGGGTGTTGATGTCGCTGTATCCCGCGGCGACGGTGTTGCTGGCCATCGTGATTCTGCGGGAGCGGGTGACCCGCTGGCAGGCATTCGGAATGGTGTTGGCTCTCAGTGCGGTTGCGATGATCGCGGCAGGTTGATGCGGCGCCCGCCCCCCATGTCCGCGAGCGTGCGTGTTTGCCCACGACACGCCGCGCATACCGCTGAATTCCCGCACGCTCGTCGCGCGGAACCGATCGTTTAGAGTCGTCGGCGTGCCCAAACTGAACAGCGGAACCCTCGTTGCGATCGTCGCGCTGGTGCTGTCGGCGCTGACCGTCCCCGCCGCCCCGCCCGCGCTCGCGCAACCGGCGGCCTCGCCCGGCGGCGCCCACATCACCGGCATCGAGCAGGTCACCGACCGGTGGCAGAAGATCTCGGTGTACTCGCCGGCGATGGACAAGGTGATCGTCAACGACGTCTTCCGTGCGCCGGACAACGCCAAGGCGCCGATCTTCTACCTGCTCAACGGCGCCGACGGCGGCGAGGACAACAAGGGCTGGTTCGGGCTGACCGACATTCCGGGCTTCTTCGGCGACAAGAAGGTCAACGTGGTGTCGCCGATCGGCGGGCGCTCGAGTTACTACACCGACTGGATCGCCGACGACCCGGTGCTGGGCCGCAACAAGTGGCAGACCTACCTGACCAGGGAACTGCCGCCGCTGATGGACAAGGAGCTCAACAGCAACGGGCTCAACGCGATCGGCGGGCTGTCGATGAGCGGCGGCGCCGCGATCGACCTGGCCATCCAGGCGCCGGGCCTCTACAAGGCCGTCGGCTCCTACAGCGGATGCCCGGCCACGTCGCAGGGCAAGCAGTACACCCAGACGGTGCTGACCGTGCTGGGCGGCGGCGGCAACGCGACCAACATGTGGGGTCCCGAGGGCAGCCCGCAGTGGCTGGCGCACGACCCGTCGCTCAACGCCGGCAAGCTCAAGGGCGTCGCGGTGTACGCCGCCGCGTCGGCGGGCGGCGTCGGAGCGGTCGACAACCTGCCGCCGGGCTTCCCGACCCCCGCGGGCGGGCTGCTCGTGGAGGGCATCACGCTGGACTGCACCCGGCAGTTCGTGGACGCGGCGAAGGCCGCGGGCGTGCCGGTGACGTTCATCGAGCGTCCGGAGGGCGCGCACACCTGGGGCCTGTTCGACTCCGAGATGCGCGAGTCGTGGAACCTGGTGATCGGCCCGGCGCTGGGCGTCAAGTAGTCCGGCGATTCGCGACCGTGCGGCGGCCGCGACGGCTACCGTCGGCCGCGTGACAAGCTCGCGCCCGGTGACCACGCTGGACAAATCCCAGGTGCTGGCGGGGCTGTTCGCCTGCTGGGATGCCCTGTTAGCGCTGCTCGCCGAACTCGACGAGCGGCAGTGGCGGGCGCCGACCCCGCTGCCGGGCTGGACCGTGCACGACGTGACCGCGCACATGATCGGCACCGAGTCGATGCTGCGCGGGGTGCCGACGCCGGAGCCCGACGTCGACCTCTCGACGCTTCCGCACGTGCGCAACGGCATCGGCGAGATGAACGAATGCTGGGTGCGCAAACTGCGCGGCCTACCCGGCGACGCGCTGCTGGAGGTGTTCCGCGACACGACGGCGCAGCGCCGCGGCGAACTGACGGCGCTCAGTGACACCCAGTGGAACGAGGTGACCGGCACCCCGGCGGGCCCGGACACCTACGGCCGGTTCATGCGGGTGCGCATCTTCGACTGCTGGATGCACGAACACGACATCCGCGACGCGATCGGCACCCCCGCGAACGACCCGACCGGCCCGGCGGCGAGGCTGGCACTGGACGAGATCGCCGCCAGCATGGGGTTCGTCGTCGGCAAGCTGGGCGGCGCCCCGGACGGGTCGCGGGTGGCCATCGAGTTGACCGGCCCGCTGCAGCGCACTATCAACGTGGCGGTCGAGGGCCGGGCCCGGGTGGTCGACGACTTCGGCGCCGACGCGCCCACCGCGACGATCACGATGGACGGCCTGCTGTTCACCCGGCTGGTGGGCGGACGCACGCCGCTGGACGAGAACGCTCGCGCGATCGAATACGGGGGCGACGGGGCCGTCAGCCGCCGCATCGTCGAGCACCTCAACTACGTGATCTGAGCAGCCGCAAGGTTTGAATTCTCTGGTGGCCGAACTGTTGGCCGCCCACCTCGTGGGCTGCAAGCTGCCTGGCATGACGACTACTGCGGATGTCCCGGCTATTGCCGACAGCCTTACGCCCACCCGGATCTCGAGGCTTGAGGTCCCCGAGCTCGATGAGCTGAAAAACCCCGCGGTGCGTGGCTTCTTCACCAAGCAGCAGCGCGAGGAGGGCCTGACGTCCAACTGGTTCCGCGCGCTGTCGCTGAACGAAGACGACCTGGCACGGCTCAACGCCTACCTGCTGCCGCTGCTCGGCAGCGACGGCCGCGGCGGGCTGACGGCGCGCGAGCGGGAGGTCATCGCGACCGTCGTCTCCGGCGAGAACCGCTGCGCGTACTGCCACACCAACCACGCCAACAAGCTCGGCAAGGTCGCCGGCGACTGGTCCTTCGGCCAGCGCGTCGCGATCGACCACCACCAGGTCGCCGAGCTGACCGAGCGCGAGCGGGCCCTCGGCGACCTGGCCGTGGCCGTGAACAACGACCCGCGGTCCATCCGCGAGGCCGACCTCGACCGGCTGCGGCAGCTCGGGCTCGACGACCACCTCATCCTGGAGGCCATCTCGATCGCCGCGTTCATCGGCGCGACCAACCGGATCGGCATCGCGCTGGCGGTGCCGCCCAACCCCGAGTACACCGGTATCCCGCGGCACTGACCATAGGCGGGTTGACCTGCACGAACCGCGGGCCACGGGAACAAACCCGTGGCCCGCGTCGTTGTTGACGGCGTACCATAAGAAGTCCTGCCGACCCGGCAGGGTGTTGTTTGAACAACAGAACATGGGGCTGAACGGTTTCGACTTCGCGCGTCGAATCAAGGGAAGCGTGCCGGTGCAGGCAAGAGACCACCGTAAGCGTCGATGCAACCAATTAAGCGCCGATTCTCATCAGCGCGACTACGCTCTCGCTGCCTAAGCGACAGCTAGTCTGTCAGCCCGGGACCGCCCTCGACCCGGTGTCTGGCATCAGCTAGAGGGATCAACCGATGAGTCCGGTCGCGGGACTCACCGGGACACCGAACAGCGACTGGGATCGTCATCCTGACTTGTCCGCGTGATCAGGAGATCCGAGTAGAGGCCTAGCGGACTGCGCACGGAGAAGCCTTGAGGGAACGCCGTAGGACCCGGGTTCGATTCCCGGCAGCTCCACCAGAAAGATGCGGGTCAGGGTGTTTGCCCTGGCCCGCATCGCTTTCCGGGACATCTCGTTCAGCCGGTCGTCGTCAACAACAACGTCGCCTCGTTGTAGGGAAACAGCCGGTAGAACGGTCGGCGCGCCGGTGTGACGAGGGGTGCGGCTTCGGCCTTGCTGACGATGCGCGGGTTGCCCAGCTTGATGGCGTGACCCCGCTTGTGCAATACCGTCGGCCCGCCGGCGAATACGTTCTTGACCCAGTCCGTCTCCGGCCCGTAGCCGATGAGGATGGCGAAGCCGTCGCCGGTTTTGAACACCAACAGCGGTGTTCGATATCGCCTGCCTGACTTGCGTCCGGTGTGCTCGAGCGTGCCCAGACATGGCAGCCACGGTGTCAGTGAGCGGGCCACCGGATTGGTGACACGGCGGTTGAACTGTGCGACAGCACGCGGCACTCGCATGAGAGTCCTTTCTCACCCCGGTGAGTTCTGGGCGGGGTGACGCTGTGGGGGCCCGGCGCGGGGTCTGGCCGGATGACCCGCGAGACTTATGTTGTCGGAACCTCTTTGGGCCGATCCCACAACGGCTCGCCCAGCTTGTCCCGGATTTTGCCCCACGGGTCGGCGTACTGCCCGGGGTCGTTGCGGTACGGCGACCGGCGCGCCATGACCGCCCGCACCAGCGGGGCGAGCAGCGGGCCCGGGTAGCGCAGAAGCCCATACTTCTTCGACAGTTCGGCCTTCAGGTCGGGCCACGAGTGGTTCTGGAAACCCAACGCCTCCTGGGCGCGGGTGGTGTCCATCCAGTCGGTGACGAACCAGTCGTCGTCGCTGTCCGGATTCCCGGGCCGGCCCGGTGGCATGGCGCCCGGAAGCCCCAGCGCCGCGACCAGTTCCGAGGTGACCTGGGCGTAGGTCAACCGGTGCGAATCATCGCCGCCGATCAGCAGGACCTCGCCAGCGACGTCGGCGGTGGTCGCCGCGGCCAACGCCCAGGCGACGTCGCGGACATCGACCGTCTGCACCCGGCCGTCGGCGGGCACCACGGATTGCAGGTATGCCATGTCGGCGCTGACCGGTAGCGCCTTCAGGTCCGGGCCGACGACGGCTCCCAACCGCAGGACCACCCAGTCCAGCGCCGACGCCCGCACGATCTCCTCGCCCTCGGACTTCTGTCCGCTGTAGACGTCGTAGGGCCGCATCGGGTCCTTCGCCCGCAGCGGTTGGGTCGTGCGGTGCGGGTTGCGCGGACCCATCACGGTGATGCTCGACGCGTGGACGAATCGCGGCGGCCGCTGTTGCCCCTCCGCGGCGCGGACCAGGTGCGCGGTGGCGTCCACGTTCACCCGGCGCGCGAGTTTGGGTATCGGGTAGATCGCCGGGGCGATGATGGCCGCGAGATGGATGATCGCGCTCGGGGCCACCTCGTGGACGAGACGTTGCACCTGCTCGGCGTCGGTGAGGTCGGCCGGCCGGAACTCGACGCCACGCGGCAGTTTCCTCGCCGCCTTGCGGTTGGCGGGCGTGTCGAGGTCGGTCGCCACCACGTGGCGACCGAGGTCGGCCAGCCTGCGGAGGGTTTGCGACCCCACCAGCCCGAGGCTGCCGGTGACGAGGACAGGTCCATTCGGCTCAGTGCTCACGGATTGGTGCTCCCGAGTCTCGCGGGCCGGCGAGCGTGTCGTCGTCGGCCTCGTTGACGTTGTGGACGTGCGCCGTTATGTGGCGATCCCGGCTCTGCAGGATAGGGCGCGAGTTCCGGCCTACGGCCGAGTTTCGTCGACTTGTGACCCAGAAGTCCGTCCGTCGCTATTGCGGGTCGGGTTCTCGCTCGGCTTCCTCGCGTTCGTCTTGGATGCGGTCTTTGCTTCGCAGCAGTCGCAGGAGTGTCACCAGACCGAGGCCGCCGACGACGTTCGCCACCACCGTGTAGCCGAACCAGGACAGCCAGTCGACGTAGCCGAACGGCGCGTCACCGGTGGCAAGTGCGCCGAAGATCAGCAGGGAATCCAGGATCGAGTGGAACATCTGCAGTCCGGCGAGCAGAAACGCACCCGCGACGGCGGCGGCGATCTTGCCCACCATGGCATCGGTGCCGTGCTGCATGCGGGTCATCGCCGTGATCGCCATCCCGCCGAGCAGCGCCAGTGTCACGGTCTGCGCCGAGATCGGCGCGTCGACGTAGTGGCTCGCCGACTCGATGGTCTGCGCGCGCAACTGCGGGAACGCCGTCATGATCAGCCACATCAGCACCCAGCCGCCGATGAGATTCGCCACCAGGGTGCCGCTCCACAACTTGAACAACTGGCCCACGCCGGCGCGCTTGGCCGCCACCGTGGTGACCGGCACCAGGAAGCCCTCGGTGAACAATTCGCTGCGGCCGAGCAGGAGGGCGAGGAACCCGACGGAGAACGCCAATCCCGCGAGGAGCGGGTCGTGGGTGGCGTGCAGGACCGCCAGGTAGGCGAGCACGCCCATCGCGACTTCCGTTCCACCGAAGAATCCGGTCGCCAGCACCTCACGCCAGCTCCGGTGCAGGCGTTGGGTGCCCTCATCGACCATCCGGGCGAATGCGTCTTCGAGCTCATCCTCGATAGGACTGTCCGAATCACCCAGTTCCCGCTGACTTGTCTGACTCACGTGGCTTCCTCAGGTCGGCTCGATCGCTAGCGCCTGTGGGTACCCACCCCGGCCGACACCCGCACCCATCCGACCGCTTCACAGGCGAAGGCCCAGGTCGGGGACGGGAACCCCGACCTGGGCCGTGCCGTGCGAGGGTGTGCGGCTACCCGCTGCTGCCCGGTCCGTAAGGACCGAAGAAGTGGCAGAGGACCGGGTTGTTCGCGCACCACGACCCCGGCGCCGGCGGTGGCGGTGGCGGCGGCGGTTTCAGGTTCTCCATCCCCGGCGGTACCGAGCCGATCCAGATCCAGCTGTCCATCGGCTTGCCGTCCAACTTGACGCCGACGTTGCCTTGACCGTTGGGGACGTACCAGTAGTCGTGGCAGACGTTGGGGTCCCAGTCGAGCTCCATTCCCACAATCAGTGGTGGCTGTCCCGGGCACCACGTTCCGGTGGGCGGTTGTTGGGCGGAGGCGGCACCCGCGCCCAGCGCCAGCGCGGCCGCCGCGAGCACGCCCGCACCCGCGACGCCGGTGGCGATGCGCGTGATCGTCTTGATGGTCATGTTCTCTCCCTTCGGTCTTCGGACCGGTCGATTGCCTTGGTGGTTGACGGTTGACTTCTTCACGTGTTCGCCAGTGGCTGACCTCCAGATCTCCGTTAGGCCGTGGGGCTCAGCCGAGCAGCAGCGCCAGCGGGAGCACCAGCAGCAGCGAGTCGATCCGATCGAGCAGTCCGCCGAAGCCGGGCAGCCAGTCGCCGGCGTCCTTGACCTGGGCCTGGCGCTTGATCATCGACTCGAGCAGGTCGCCGAACACGCCGCCGAAGGCGACCGCGATGACCAGGCCGACCGAGATCGTGCCGAGCAGGGTGAGCACCAGCACCGCACCCATCACCGCGCCGGCCAGACCGCCGATGGTCTTGTTCGGGCTCAGCGGCGACAGCGGACGCCGCGCCCAGGCGAACTTGCGCAGGCCCTTGCCGCCGCACCACGCGGAGACGTCGGTGACCGCGACCGCGAAGAACAGCACGAACGCCTGCGGCCAGTGCACCACCAGCAGCGACAGCGACCAGCAGATCCAGATCGAGCCGAACGCGGTGAACGCGGCGCGGCGGGTGCCGTGCTCGATGTCGCCGCCCAGCACCGACGGCAGCGCGGCCACCAAAGCGGCGACCAGCGCCAGTGTCATCAGCGACGATGGGCGCAGCCACGCGACCATCGGGAACGCGACGGCGAGCGCGATCAGCAGGCCGGTGTCGGCCCTGGTCAGCTTGACCAGGCGCGAGTACTCCAGCACCGCGACCACGGCCAGCGCGGCGGCCAGCACCGCGGTGGTGCCCATGCCGAGCCAGAACGGGATGCCGACGACCATCGCGATCATCGCCCAGGTCGTCCACTTCTGGATCAGTTCGCGCTTGCGCGAGGCCAGGACCGCGACGCCGCCGATCGCCAGCAGCGAGACGGTCACCCACATGTAGAAGACCGAGCGGCCGTACAGGTGCACACCCAGCAGGTCGATGTCGAGCGCCATCCGGCGGTCGGAACCGACGATCGCCTGGTAGCCGGCGATCAGCTGGTCGTGGAAGCGGATCGCGAGGGCGGCCCCCAGCACGCCGAGGGCGAGCATCATCGGGGTCCGCGTGCGGCCGGTGGCCGGCGCCAGGTCGACCGGGAGGTCGGTGCGCGAGACGGTGGTGAGGCTGGTCATCGGTGTTGTCCTTCGTGCTCGGAGCCCCTCTTGGGCGCTGTTGCATACGAAGGTCGCAGCCCGCGCTTGCGCCGTTCTTGCGTTTGTCTTGCGTCTGGCTTCCGGGCCTTATCGTCCGCTTCTGCGACGCAGCGCCCACCTGGTGATTCCGGTGTAGAGGATCGCCAGCACGCCGAGTACGGCCACGTCGAAGAACCAGGTCGACGGGGTGTGGCGCCAGTGCGCGTCCGGCGCGATGCCCAGCACCAGACTGGTCAGGTCGGACGTCGACGCCGTCGCGGCCAGCCCCCACCGGGACGGGGTGAGCCAGGACAGCGCGTCGAGCAGCGGGCGACCGGTCACCGGGATGAAGCCGCCGGCGAGCACCAGCTGCGCGGTCAGCACCGCCGCCAGCGCGATGATCACCTGGTCACTGGTCCGCGCGAGCGATGACGCGAGCAGTCCGAGCATCACGGCCACCACGCTCGTCGCCGCGACCGCGATGAACAGTTCGAGCATCGGGCTGCCCAGCGCTACGGCCCGCGCGGGGGGCGGCTTGCCGATGCCCGGCGCCGTCACCACCGCCACGAGCACCGCGGACTGCGCGACGGCGACCGCGCCGAACACCGCGATCTTCGCCAGCAGATACGCCGACGCGGAGAGCCCGACGGCCTGTTCGCGGCGGTAGACGGCGCGTTCGCCGATCAGGTCGCGCACCGTCAGCGTCGTCCCCATCAGAATCGCGGCGAAGTTCAGCAGCGCCATGATGTGCTTGGGCTCCAGCGGCGCCGCCCCGCCGGGCGGCGGCATGTTGAACCCGGCGTCGCCGGCGACCGTCATCGGCAGCAGGCCGACGATGAACGGCAGCGGCATCTGCACGGGAAACGCGCCGCTGCGGATAT
>ENA-UOVV01000579-UOVV01000579.1-compost-metagenome-genome-assembly--contig:-NODE-579-length-40978-cov-17.120837_pt1 | contig 40978 bp, 34 predicted proteins | sample MGYA00238155_ERZ761577 | MGnify/ENA primary metagenome ERZ761577 (study PRJEB28898, sample SAMN06268775) | compost metagenome | isolation source: Emeryville, CA | place: USA:Emeryville, CA | collected... | reverse complement strand
TACGGTCGCCAAAAAAAATGAAAAAAGCCGCCTCATTAATTTTGAGACGGCCTCCTTCTTTTTATAACCAGTGTGTGTCGAAAACTAATTGGCATCAGGCTGCGGAGTGTAACGCAGATAAGGTTTTACCACCTTCACGCCTTTGGGGAATTTTTTGATGGCATCTTCGGTAGAGATGGCCGGAACAACAATAACGTCCTGACCCTGCTCCCAGTTTGCCGGTGTTGCCACACTATGTTTTGCCGTAAGTTGTAGTGAGTCAACCACACGCAGTACCTCTACAAAGTTGCGCCCTGTGGAGGCCGGATAGGTGATGATGAGCTTTACGGTTTTATCCGGACCAATAATTACCAGTGAACGAACGGTTGCTGTTGCGGATGCATTGGGGTGAATAAATCCGTACAGCTCAGAAACCTTTCTGTCGTCGTCGGCAATGATTGGAAAATCTACAGTAACATTCTGTGTTTCGTTGATATCGCCGATCCACCCCAGGTGTTTGTCGACAGGATCAACACTCAGCGCCAGCACCTTCACATCTCGCTTTGCAAACTCATCTTTAAGTGCGGCTGTTCTTCCGAGTTCAGTTGTACAGACAGGAGTATAGTCAGCAGGATGTGAAAAAAGAATTCCCCAGGAATTTCCAAGAAATTCGTAGAAATCGATTTCGCCCTGCGACGTCCGGGCCTTGAAGTTGGGAGCAGTATCCCCTAAACGTAAACTCATAATGTACAATTTTAGAAGTTTGGAATGCGAATATAACAAATTCCCTACCATCCTGGTAGATTAGTGGAGAATTTATTTTCCGGATGCTTTTTTTAACGCCTCCTTTCCAAATCGTTCCTTTACTTCGTCTATCGCTTTGTAAAGCTCGGCCTTGCGTGTAACATTCTGAAACAGATTGGTCTGCACTGCTTCACCGGTAAGCTCGCTGAGGCGAACGCCAAGCAACCTTACGGGCTCACCCTTTTTATACAATCGTTTGAATAATTCCCGGGCTACCGGAATTAGTTCGTCGTCGTAAAATGTGTAGGAGATAGAGGTTTGACGCGATGTTGTTTCAAAATCGGGGTATCGGATTTTCACGGCAATACAGCCGGCCATCTTGTTTTCCTGCCGAAGTTCGTAGGCAATTTTTTCTGTCATACGAACCAATTCCGCATCGAGTATTGCCGGATCAGAAATATTTTCGTGGAAGGTATTTTCGGTAGAAACAGATTTTGCTTCATGATAAGGCTCAACAGGTGAATCGTGTTTACCGTGTGCCTTATGCCAAAGTTCCGCACCGTATTTTCCGAGTTGTTGTTCCAGAATACGGATGTCGGCATGGGCAATATCGCGGATGGTTTTAATACCCATGGAGAGCAACACGGCATAGGTTTGTTTTCCGACTCCCGGAATCTTGTTGACGGTAAGCGGGGCCAGAAAAGCTTTTTCAAATCCGTGGGGAACCTGGAGATGTCCATTGGGTTTGGCCTCATCGGTGGCAATCTTTGCGATCATTTTGTTGGAGCCCATTCCAAAAGAGATGGGCAAGCCGGTTTGATCCATAATGTATTGCCTCAGATCGATGGTCCATTGATAGGGATCGAAATATTTGTCCATCCCGGTGAGATCGAGGTAAAATTCATCAATGGAAGCTTTTTCAAACAGAGGGGCACGTTCGGCAATGATTTCTGTAACCCAACGCGAATAACGACTGTATTCACCTCTTGTTCCCTTTACCACAACCGCCTGTGGGCAGAGACGCAGGGCGGTCTTCATCGGCATGGCCGAATGAATACCGAACTTCCGCGCTTCATAGCTGCAGGCCGCAACAACTCCACGTTCGCTTCCGCCGACAAGCAAAGGCTTTCCCTTTAACGAGGGATCGTTAATGCACTCCACCGACACAAAAAAAGCGTCGAGGTCGAGATGGGCAATAATTCTTTGCGGAGGGCGTGACATGAAGTCTTGATTTTACGCGCGGTTCATTTACACCTGACGATACCGGGCGTACGACAAATTTACCGATAAAGATCCAGCAATCCGTCGGGCAAATCTACCGTTACCTGCTTCGCCGCCTGATCAATATCTACGAGGGTTTGTTCGTGAAGGGGGATCAGGGCGTCTTTGCCCTGAAAATCAACGCGGCAGAGTACCTGGTGCGGTTGTTCGATGATTTCCAGGATTTCTCCGATTTTTTCGCCATCCTGAAACATTGTAAAGCCGAGAAGGCTGATGGGTGAAGATTTACCGGCATATTTCTGGAAGTCCTCCTCTTCGAGCCAGATTTCCTTTTGAAGGAAACGGCGGGCGATTTCCCGGTTATTTATTCCCTCGAGGCGGATGTAGAGATCGTCGACGCCTTTAGCGCGGGTGGAAACGATAAAATACGGCAGGAATGCATCTTTGCGGTCTTCAATAAATACAGCCTGAAGATCATTCAAATTGGTTTTCCGGCCGAGTTTATGACGAAGGATCATTTCGCCTTCGGTGCCGAAGGCTGCAACAATTTTTCCGATACTGAAGTACTGAGGCATAGGTGTACACAATAAATAGCCCCGTTCGGGGAACGAGGCTATTAATTTTTTCATGGAAAGCCGGCTTAAGCTTCAGCGGCATCATCTTTTTTCTCAACACGCTTTACAGCAGGCTGAGGGCGGCGTGCGCTCTGACGGGCTTTTTTGTTTTCCTGCTGGCGCTTGGTGATTTGCGCTTCGTGCTCGGAGTGCCATTTCTGGAACTTCTCCATTGCAGTGGCTTCATCAAACAGACCCAGTTTAACACCACGAAGGAGGTGTTTCAGGTACAAAACTCCTTTGAAAGATAAGATGCGGCGAACTGTATCTGTAGGCTGAGCCCCTTTATGTAACCATTCGAGGGCTTTTTGGCGGTCTAATTGAACAGTTGCGGGTACAGTCAGCGGATTGTACGTACCGATCTTCTGGATGAATTTTCCATCTCTTGGTGCACGGGCGTCAGCCACTACTATAAAGTAGAAAGGCCTCTTCTTAGACCCGTGACGTTGCAGTCTCATTTTTACTGGCATCGTAAATAGATATTTAAATGCGTTTAAAAAATTGGGTTACTCTAACTAAGACGGCAAAATTAAGCATCATCGTCTTAATTTCAAAGCAAACCCCTATTATTTACAAAAATTTGGAATTCTAGCGGCGTCCAAAGCCCATGCGGCCTCCCATGGGCATTTTATTCATCATTTTCATCATGGACCGCATCTGTTCAAACTGTTTCATAAATGCGTTCACCTCGCTGATGTCTTTTCCGGAACCCTGGGCAATTCTCTTCCTCCGGCCCGCATCGATCACGTCCGGGTTGTTGCGCTCGTAGGGGGTCATGGAGTTGATCATTGCCTCAATTCCCTTGAAAGCGTCGTCGCTGATGTCGATATCCTTCATAGCCTTGCCCACACCGGGAATCATGGCCATCAGATCTTTTAGGTTACCCATTTTCTTGATCTGATCCAGCTGTTGCTTAAAGTCCTCAAAATCAAATTGATTCTTACGGATTTTTTTCTCCAGCTTCTTGGCCTGCTCCTCGTCGAACTGGGCCTGGGCACGTTCCACCAGGGTGGTAATGTCGCCCATTCCCAGGATACGCTGGGCCATCCTTTCGGGATAGAATACGTCGATGGTGTCGAGCTTTTCGCCGCTGCTGACGAATTTGATGGGTTTATTAACGGTATAACGGATGGTCAGTGCCGCACCACCGCGGGTATCACCGTCGAGTTTGGTCAAAACAACGCCGCTGAAATCGAGTCGGTCGTTAAATGTTTTGGCGGTATTCACCGCATCCTGACCGGTCATGGAGTCGACCACGAACAGGATTTCGGTAGGCTGAACGGCAGCCTTAATATTGGCAACCTCTGTCATCATGGCTTCGTCGACAGCCAAACGACCGGCGGTATCGATAATTACAACATTCTTGTTTTTTGCCTTCGCTTCGCGGATGGCAGCCTGTGCGATCGCAACCGCATCCTTGTTTTCTGGATCACTGTAAACGTCGACACCAATCTGGCCCCCCAGCACGGTCAACTGATCGATCGCCGCCGGACGATAGATGTCGGCAGCAACCAGGAGGGGAGATTTTCCCTTTTTGGTTTTGAGATAATTGGCCAGCTTTCCGCTGAAGGTGGTTTTACCCGAACCCTGCAGGCCGGCGATCAGTATGACGGCGGGATTCCCATTGTGGTTGAATTCACTTTCGGTGCCCCCCATGAGGGATGCCAGTTCATCCTTCACGATTTTTACCATCAATTGCCCGGGGCTGATGGCGTTGAGCACCTTCTCCCCCATGGCCTTATCCTTTACCTTATCGGTAAACTCCTTGGCAATTTTATAGTTTACGTCCGCATCTACCAGAGCGCGGCGGATTTCCTTTACGGTGGTAGCAACGTTAAGTTCAGTCAGGCGGCCCTCGCCTTTCAATTGTTTAAAGGCGCCTTCAAGCCTCTCACTTAATGATTCAAACATGAATGATCTTTTGAAACCGTTAATACTGAAACAATTCAGGCAAAAAACACAGGAGGACAAAGACGGCGGCCAGAGGGCTTATCGTACTTCTCCCGGAGGAGAAGGGTATCGTCTTTGCACCCATGCGTCTTTTGCCTGAAAGATTGCAAATATACGGGATGCGGGCAGTAAATCAATTTCCGAGATAGTCGCGGAGCATTTTGCAGCGTGAAGTGGTCCGGAGTTTGGTGATGGCCTTATCCTTGATCTGACGCACTCTCTCACGGGTCAGATTGAACTTTTCGCCGATATCTTCCAGGCTCATGGGATGGTCCACGCCAATGCCGAAGAAATAGCAGATTACTTCCTTCTGCCTTTCGGTGAGCGTGCGGAGGGAGCGGTCGATTTCCATGCGCAACGATTCGTGGTGTTCGATCCGCATGTCGGCCCCTTCTGCATCGGGGTTATGCAATACGTCCAGAAGAGTATTATCTTCGCCGTCGGCCAGGGGTGTATCCATGCTCACGTGCCGAGCAGAGACGCCTAAGGTTGCTGCAACCTCCTCAGTATCAAGCTCAAGCACTTCCGCAAGCTCTTCCGGAGAGGGTTCTCTCTCGAATTCCTGTTCCAGTTGGGAAAAGGCTTTCTGAATGCGGTTGGTCAATCCTACCTTATTGAGGGGCAGGCGTACAATACGTGCCTGTTCAGCCAATGCCTGGAGAATGGATTGACGGATCCACCAAACGGCATAGGAAATAAACTTGAAACCGCGGGTTTCGTCGAAGCGCTGGGCAGCCTTGATCAGGCCGAGATTGCCCTCGTTGATCAGGTCGGGAAGTGTAAGTCCTTGATTCTGATATTGTTTTGCAACTGAAACAACAAAACGAAGATTCGCTTTGGTCAGTTTATCCAAAGCACGCTGATCGCCTTGTTTTATGCGGACAGCGAGTTTAACTTCTTCTTCGGGGGTGATGAGTTCTACCTTACCGATCTCCTGCAGGTACTTTTCAAGACTCTGCGATTCACGGTTGGTAATGGATTTCGTGATTTTGAGTTGACGCATACTCATAGGAAGGCGAATTTTGGGGTTCTACGGGGGAATTAGGTTTGTTTAGCTCGTTTTATGGGTTAAAAATTTATATAGTTTTGGTTATAATGGCTTGGTTATCCGTCCCTTTTAAGTCACCTCATCACGATCAAAGCAATTTAACATTTTAAAAAACGCTCGCCAAATTTTTTTATTGTAAAGAAGCCTGATAAACAGGTATATTCGCGGGGCCAAAAAGGGGTTTAATGCCTCCCTTCAGGTGGGTTAAAATTTGACTTCGAAAATAATTTTTCGATATCATTTATTTTCTATTATTGCAAGATCGCTAAAGACAAACACGATTTGTAGATGAGTAAGAAGCAACTATATACACTGGAATTCCCGGTCAGATGCTCACCCAGTATCCTGTATGAATTCCTTTCCAGCCCTGCCGGGCTGCAGGAGTGGTTCGCCGACAAGGTCGACGAGCGCGACGGGGTTTTCAGTTTTTCCTGGAACGGATCCGTGGATAAAGCCGATGTGGTTGACAAGGAAGACGATAAGTTCATCCGTTTCCGCTGGCATCACGCTCCGGCTACCGAATATTTCGAGTTCAGCATTGAAAAGTCAGAAGTTACCAATCAAACTATACTCGTAATCAAAGATTTCGCGGAGAAAAAGGAAATCAAGGATCAGAGCCAACTCTGGGACTACCAGGTCAAGGAACTGTTCCACCGTCTTGGCAACTGATAGCCTTCCATAACCACTGCTGCCTCAGATTAGCGCTGATGTGAGCCCCCGTTTTTGTACTTTTGTGCAGCGGAAGTCTATATTTATAAATTCTAGCCCAAACAGGACGTGATCAAGAAACTTGACAAACTCATTCTCCAGGCGTTCATCGGTCCCTTTATTGCAGTTTTCTTTATAACGCTGTTTGTCCTGGTTCTTCAGTTCTTCTGGCTGTATATCGACGATATTGTCGGTAAGGGACTTGACACATTCACCATTTTCAAGTTCATCATCTATGTATGTGCCACGGTTGTTCCCTTGGCCCTTCCCCTGGCCGTACTGCTCTCCTCCATCATGACCTTCGGGAACCTGGGTGAGAGTTTCGAACTGGTGGCCATCAAATCGTCCGGTATCCCCCTGCTCCGCTTCATGAGGCCGCTTTTCTTCGTAACCCTCGGCATCTGCGGAATCGCCTTTCTCTTCAACAACTACATCATCCCGGTGGCCAATCTGCGGATGAATACCATGAAATACGATATCATCACCGCCAAACCGGCTTTTGATATCAAGGAAGGGGTGTTCTACGACAAACTCGACGGATTTGTGATCAAAATCGGGAAGAAGGATGAAGACGGCACCAATATCCACAACATCATTATCTACGAAAAAAACTACGGACTTCAGGATAACTTCATCGTCGCCGAATCGGGCAAGATGAGCGTTTCACCGGACAAGCGCTTTCTGCGTTTCACCCTGCTCAATGGGTGGCGCTACGAGGAAAACGGCCAACGGATGACCGCCAACACGGAGTTTATCCAGATGGGATTCAAATCGTATGTCAAACAGTTCGATTTGAGTTCCTTCAATCTTAACCCCACAAGCGATTCCGTTTTCAAAGACAACCAGCAGATGCTGAACGTTCGCCAGCTGAACGCCCGCATCGATTCGCTGGAAAAACTGAACCGCGAATATTATAAAAAAGCGAAGTCGGAAGTTTACTATTACAGCAAGTTTGCTACCCTTCTCGACTCGAGCTGGCAGCCACTCAGCGCCAAAGAAAAGAAGAGCGTACCTCCGACATTGGATTCCCTTATTCCCGAAGCCAGCCGGCTGCCCATCGTAGAAAGAGCTCTGGCTCAGGTGAACAGCCTGCGCAGCAATACAGAATCCAGCTCCTTCGAGTTTGAAAGCCGACAGAAAAGTTACCGGCTCCACCTGCAGGAATGGCATCGGAAGTTCAGCATGTCGGTAGCCTGTCTTGTACTCTTCATGATCGGAGCCCCATTGGGGTCGATCATCCGCAAGGGCGGCCTCGGAACCCCGCTGGTATTCGCGGTGATATTTTTCGTAATTTTCTTCATGCTGAACAACTTCGGACAGAAGTTTGTAAGAGAAGGAGTTACCAGTGCCTGGTTCGGAATGTGGCTCGCTACATTTGTACTGACACCAATAGGAATATTTCTGACTTACAAAGCAATGCACGACTCACAACTGTTCAACAAGGAATACTACCACAGGCTGTTCAAGCGGCTGAAGGCATTGCGCAAAAAGCCTGAGCAGAGCGAAGTTCCTGAATGAACACGGTAAGAAATTTGAAAACCTCAAAAAAGAGTAGTTCATGAACAATTTATTGAACCGCCGGAAATTTCTCCAGGATAGCACAAAGGCATCTCTGGCGGCGGGTATCGGTCTTGCCACATTTGCCAGCTTTCTGAAATCGTGCAGCCCCTCCCGCGCAGCATCGGGGAAGGCAGCTGAGCGCCTGTTCTGGACAGGATTTTCACAAACTCCGCTCTCCTATGGCTATAGTGCTCTGGAACCCATGATTGATGCAAAAACAATGGAAATCCACTATTCCCGTCATGCTGCGGGATACGCGAAAGCACTCCAGGAAGAAGCAGAAGCCGCGAAGGTAGACACTTCCAAGCCGCTCGAAAACGTGTTGGCCAATATTTCCCGCTACTCTGTAAAGATGCGCAACAACGCCGGAGGCCATTACAACCACGAACTGTTCTGGAAATGTATGACGCCGAATGGCAAGGGAACCCCCACCGGCAAACTCCTCGACGCCATCAACGCAGCCTACGGGTCATTTGCCGATTTCAAAACCAAATTCGCCGACCAGGCCAAAAGCCGTTTCGGAAGCGGATGGGCCTGGCTGGTTGTTGACCGCAATAAAAAGCTCGCCCTGGGCTCTACCCCCAATCAGGATAATCCGCTGATGGATATCGGAAACTTCCACGGGACTCCCATCCTCGGACTTGATGTCTGGGAACACGCCTACTACCTGAAATACCAGAACAAACGTCCGGATTATATCGAAAACTGGTGGAAACTGGTCGATTGGGATTTCGTAGCCAAACGCTATGAGGCCCTGATCTGATTCTGCTGATTACATTTTTTCAATTTGACGACGGAGAAAAATATAAGTCTCCAGAAATGGGTGGTAATAACAGCTTCAGTGCTCTTCGTACTGAAGCTGTTCGCTTATTTTCTAACCCATTCTGTATCCATCCTTACCGATGCGCTGGAAAGCACCGTAAACGTTGTTGCCGGTGTTATCAGTTTGTACAGCCTGCGCGTTGCCGCCAAACCCCGTGATGAGAACCATCCCTACGGCCACGGGAAAGCCGAATTCCTTTCCGCTGCCGTTGAAGGGACCCTTATGGGCATCGCCGGAATCGTCATCATCATCGAAGCCATTAACCTGCTTCTGCATCCGCGTCCGCTCCATCAGCTGGATATCGGCATCGGCATTATTGTGCTGACGGCAGTGGTCAACTATATCGTGGGTACCGTTTGCATAAAGCAGGGAAGGAAATCGAACTCCGCAGCCCTGGTGGCCAGCGGAAAACACCTCCAAACCGATACGATTTCCACAATCGGCATTATTATCGGCCTGATCCTGCTCTATTTCACAAGAATCAACTGGATCGATTCGGCGGTAGCCGTTTTGTTCGGTGTGATCATTCTGTATGCCTCCTACAGCATTCTCCGCTCATCGGTAGCCGGGATCATGGACGAAGCCGACGAAAACCTATTGGCCCGGATGATCGCCGTAATCAACAAAAACAGACGGGAGAACTGGATCGACCTCCATAACCTCAGGGTTATCAAATACGGGAGTGTGCTGCATATCGACTGCCATCTCACCCTACCCTGGTACCTGAATGTCAGCGAAGCACACGAGGAAGTGGAGCTGTTGGGCCAACTGATCCGCGAAAAAATGGCCGACGACTCGATCGAACTCTTTGTTCATGCCGATGGCTGCCAGACCTTTTCCTGCCGGCTCTGCCGGAAAACGGGATGCTATGTCCGTCAACACCCTTTCGAAAGATCGGTCGACTGGACTGTATCCAACGTGGTATCCGACAAGAATCACCGACTCACTCCAGCACGATAAGATGCCCGTATTCGCCGCAAAAAGCCTAATTTCGCGGCATCCATCATTACACTAAACTATTACAAATGGAAGCATGGAAAGAATACCAGGAACAGCATAAGGAACGCTTCCTGGACGAACTGCTGGCCCTCCTGCGCATCCCCTCCGTCAGTGCAGATTCACGCCATAACGACGACACACGTCGCTGTGCGGAAGCCGTCAAGGAGCAGCTGGTAAAGGCCGGAGCAGATAACGTGGAAGTTTGCCCTACCGAAGGACATCCCATTGTTTACGGAGAAAAAATCATCGACCCCTCACTGCCTACCGTACTGGTTTACGGACACTACGATGTTCAGCCGCCGGATCCGCTCGAGCTCTGGAACAGCGGTCCTTTCGAACCGTTGATCAAGGACGGAAAGATCTACGCCCGCGGTAGTGCCGACGATAAGGGCCAGTTCTATATGCACGTGAAAGCCTTCGAAACCATGATGGCGACGAAATCGCTTCCCTGCAATGTAAAATTCATGATCGAAGGGGAAGAAGAAGTAGGCTCCGCCAATCTGGGGATCTTCCTCGAAAACAACAAGGAACGTCTCAAGGCCGATGTGGTATTGATTTCCGATACGTCAATGATCAGTCTGGATACGCCTTCCATCGATACCGGACTTCGTGGTCTGGCCTACATGGAAGTTGAGGTAACCGGCCCGAACCGAGACCTGCACAGCGGTGTTTATGGGGGCGCCGTTGCCAACCCCGCTACCATCCTGGCCAAGATGATCGCTTCCCTGCATGATGAAAATAACCATATCACCATCCCCGGTTTCTACGATGGTGTGGAAGAACTCAGTGCCGAAGAACGCGCAGCCCTCAACAAAGCGCCCTTCGACCTGGAAGAATACATGAAGGATCTGGGCGTTAACGATATCTGGGGTGAAAAGGGGTATACCACCATCGAAAGAACCGGTATCCGTCCTTCGCTCGACGTAAACGGAATCTGGGGTGGGTACATCGGCGAAGGCGCAAAAACGGTTCTGCCTTCCAGGGCTTTTGCCAAAATCTCCATGCGCCTCGTTCCCGGTCAGGACTGGATCCGCATCTCCGAACTCTTCAAGGAGCATTTCGAGAAGATTGCACCGGCTTCCGTAAAAGTAAAGGTTACCGCACACCACGGCGGAAGCCCCTACGTTACGCCGACCAACCATCTCGCCTTCAAGGCAGCCGAAAAAGCCATCGAAGCCACTTTCGGCAAGGCTCCCATTCCGGTGAGAGGCGGAGGCAGCATTCCCATCGTTGCCCTCTTCGAGAAGGTTCTCGGACTCAAAACGATTCTTATGGGATTTGGGTTGGACAGCGATAACCTGCACTCCCCCAACGAGAAATTCGATCTCGCCAATTTTTATAAGGGAATCGAAACCATCCCTTATTTCCACAAATATTTCGCAGAACTTAGCAAAGCTTAGGCACTGCGTAAAAATTAGAGGGGACTGTCTTAACGGCAGTCCCCTTATCTTTGCAGGTATCTGAAGAAAGATGGCTGAAAAGGATAAATTACGAATTGATAAATACCTCTGGTCGATCAGGTTGTTCAAAACCCGCGCCCAGGCTGCCGACGCGTGCGATAAGGGGAGGGTTAAGCTCCATGAAACGGCGGTAAAAGCCTCACGCAACGTAAATATCGGCGACCAGTACGATATCCGAACCGAAGGACGTCGCTGGATTATCCGTGTCACCGGACTTCTGGACCGCCGGGTAGCCTATTCCGAAGCGATTAAATACTATACTGATCTTACGCCTCCCGAAGAGCTGGAAAAAGGCAAATTCCAGGCCGCTGCCTTCAATACCGGCAAGCGGATGAGCAAAATCGGAAGACCTACCAAAAAACAGAGAAGGGATCTCGAAGAATTCACCGGCGACGCCGATTAACTTGCTTTCTTACCTTTGCGCCATGAATATCGATATTATCTCTGTTGTTCCGGATCTGCTGCACGGCCCCTTCTCCCACTCCATCATGAAGCGGGCACAGGACAAGGGCCTGCTCAACGTCAACCTTATCAATCTCCGCGATTACACCACCTATGCACGCGCGCAGGTCGACGACTACCCGTTCGGGGGCGGTGCAGGAATGGTGCTGATGATTGAACCACTGGTCAACGCCATTGAGTCCCTGCAGGCCAAGACCCGATACGACGAGATCATCTATATGACACCCGATGGCAACACCTTTAATCAGAAAACAGCCAACCAGCTTTCGCTTAAAGAAAATCTCCTCATCATCTGCGGTCACTACAAGGGCATCGACGAACGCGTCCGCGAGCATTTTGTAACCATGGAAATCTCGATCGGCGATTATGTGCTGAGTGGTGGCGAACTGGCTGCCGCTGTTGTTGTTGACGCCATCGGCCGAGTGATCCCCGGTGTGCTGAGCGATGAGACCTCGGCGCTTACCGATTCTTTCCAGGATAACCTGCTCGCTCCGCCGGTGTACACACGTCCCGCCGAATTCCGGGGATGGAAGGTACCCGATGTGCTCATGAGCGGCGACCATCGCAAAATCGATGACTGGCGCCACGAAAAAGCCATCGAGCGTACCAAACAAAGAAGGCCTGACCTGTTAAAGGATTAATTCACCCGAATTTGATGCAGATGAAAAATATACCGATCGGTATTTTTTTTCATTAGAGGACCAGGGCATGCCCTGACTATTGCTTTTTAAAGAGCGATTATGAATGTCTTTCGACTCGGTGTCCGGGGAGAATCCTGGCCGTTCAGCGAACATGAAAGGCTTTTAGAAAAGAAGGGATGGTGCCTTATGGATACGATCCTGGTTATTTTCCTGGATTGCTTCGCCTCCGGCTCGCAATGACGAAAGGGGAAGCGGCTCGAAAGGACGAAAGGGGAAACGACCCGTGACGACGAGGGGGATGACCCGTGACGACCTGGGGGGATGGCTCGAAGGACGGGACGGATGCTGCGCGATGCCATAAGGGATAGCTTTCGATAACGCCGGGGTGTCGCGTCATTGCGAGGGCTCCGCCCGAAGCAATCCAGTATGGCAAGAGTCGGGAACTCCCCGCGGGAGGATCTGTAGCAGAGCGGCAGTATTTGGAGTATCTAACCTCTGATCAGCGAACCGAACGATGAACTGTGCGACGCCACGGAAGCCGATCAGGGCGATGGCGCGGGTTAAATAAAAAAAGTCACAGAGCGGGAGCTCCGCGACAATGTAAAAGAATCAGCCGCGCAGCGGACAGAACGATCAACGGTGCGACCTTTAGTTTCGCTTTTAAAATATTCCACCTTTTTTATTGAAACTTTTTAAGGCCTGGAACCGGGTCCTGGGAGCGGGTGGGTTTTCAAGAAAGTTGAAGGAACTTTAGGAAAGAAGGGATGGTACGCAACCTAAGCCGAACAAAGCCGATGCAGCCGGGCTCAGCATAGTAACCGTCAGCGGTAAATACTGCAGCACCTTCTATTAAGATACAAAAAAATCCGGACATCTGCAAGGATCCGAATCAGGCGGATAATCAATTGAATCACAGCCCGGTAATGGTATTCAGCTTGAATCCCTGTTTATCCAATTCGCGGTATTTTTTCCGGTTGAAGACATAGAAATAGGCACCCTTGCGTGAAGAGCTGTGGTCTTTTTCATCCAACTTATTCAGGATACCAAGGGAGAGAATTTTTTTTGAAAAATTGCGCTTATCCAACTCCGTTTCATAAATGGCTTCATACAGAAGCTGGAGCTGCGGCAGCGTGAACTTTTCGGGAAGCAGTTCGAATCCGATGGGGTGATTGGCGGCTTTCTGGCGTAGTCGTTCCTGCGCCATCCTCAACATCTTTTTGTGATCGAAAACCAGCGGCGGAACGCGCTTTACATCAACCCAATGCGCATTGTGGGCAATCATCAGTTCTTCGGCATAGTCTTCAATCCGGATCAACGCATAGTAGGCAACGGAGACCACACGACTACCGGGATCCCGATTGGTATCGCCGAATACATGGAGTTGCTCCATGAAGATATTATCGAGCCCGGTTAGTTCCAGCAATACTCTTCTCGCGGCCTCATCAACACCTTCCTTTTTCCCGACAAATCCTCCGATGAGCGACCATTTGTTCTTTTCCGGATCGAAACCCCGTTTAACCAGCAAAGCCTTTAGGCGGGTACCGTCAAATCCAAAAATGATACAGTCTATCGCAAGAAGAAGCCGATCGTGCTGTTTGTATTCTTCAATCATGACAGGGCCGTTTTGTGCCGAAAATAAAGGGTGTCCGGCAATCTGCCAAACACCCGTAGTAAAAATAGAATTCTTATCTGCAAACGGTTAGCGTTCGAAATAGAGTTCGTTCCAACGCAGTTCATTTTTGAACTGGTAGAGATTGGTCCCCTTTCCGATCTGAACATACTCTATGCCCGCCATTTCTGCAAAATCCTGAAGATGCTCGGGTGTGAGGTTCTGACTGTAACAGGTATGGTGTGCACCGCCGGCAAGAATCCATGCAGCGCATCCCGTTTTCATGTCCGGCATGGGCTTCCAGAGTACGCGCGCCACGGGCAGTTTGGGCAAATCATGAACCGGCGTTACCGCTTCAACTGTATTAACGAGCATGCGGAAACGATTGCCCATATCCACGATGGAGGCGTTCAGGGCGTGACCTCCGGCTACGTTAAACACCAGACGAACGGGATCCTCCTTGCCGCCGATGCCGAGCGGATGGATTTCGCAGGACGGCTTGCGTTGTGCGATACTCGGACAGACCTCCAGCATATGCGAACCGAGAACCAGTTCGTTTCCGGGCTCGAAATGATAGGTATAATCTTCCATAAAGGAGTTTCCGCCTTTCAACCCATGCCCCATCACCTTCATTGCACGTACCAGTGCTGCCGTCTTCCAGTCGCCTTCGCCGCCGAAGCCGTAGCCTTCCGCCATCAATCGTTGCGTGGCAATACCCGGAAGTTGTTTCATGCCGTGGAGATCCTCGAAGGTATCGGTGAAGCCCTTGTAATTTCCTTCGCGGAGGAAACGGCGCATGCCGATTTCGATGCGGGCCGCGTCGCGGAGTGATTCGTGCCTGTCGCCGCCCTTACGTAGTGCGGCAACCAGTTCGTAGCTGTCCGCATATTCCTGAACAAGCTGATCCACCTCGGCATCGGTCACTTCATTGATCACTTTCACCACATCCCCAACACCGTGGGTATTGACGGAGAATCCGAATTTCATTTCGGCCTCCACCTTATCGCCTTCGGTTACGGCAACAAAACGCATGTTGTCGCCGATTCTCAGGAATCGAGCCTGTTGCCAGTCGTTCCATCCCGCTGCGGCCCGAACCCAGGTATTGATCTGATCCTGAACCACATCGTCGCGCCAGTGGCCCACCACCACCTTACGGTTGCGACGCATACGGGTTACCATGAACCCGAATTCGCGGTCGCCGTGCGCCGATTGGTTGAGGTTCATGAAATCCATATCGATTTCACTCCAGGGTATGTCCCTGTTGAATTGCGTATGCAGGTGGAGCAACGGCTTGGTCAATACTTTCAGACCATTGATCCACATCTTGGCCGGAGAGAAGGTATGCATCCACGTGATGACCCCGATACAGTTTGACGATGCACCGGCTTCCTTACAAACCTCGAAAATCTGCTCCGGTGTTGTGACAAGGGGTTTATAAACAACCTTTACCGCTATTCTTCCGGAATGGTTGAATTCCGCAACGATCTCCTCGGAATGGGCCGCCACCTGCTTCAGGGCTTCTTCTCCATATAAATGTTGGCTTCCTGTAAGAAACCATACTTCGAGTTCTTTAAAATCTATCATGTTATTTATCGGATTGAATTTTATTGGCCGTAATAGGAATTCGGGCCATGTTTACGTTCGTAATGTTTACGGATAAGTGCGGCTTTGAGCCTGGCCGCATTCGGATTTATCTGTTCCGTCAGCAGGGCCATTTTGGCAACATTCTCCAGAACGGCGCTGTTGTATACCGCCTTCTGAGCCGTTTTGCCCCATGTAAACGGCGCATGGCTTCCCACCAATACCATCTCCATTTCACGATAGTCAAGTTTCTTGTCGCGGAAACAGTTGATGATCTGAAAACCGGTTTCGTATTCATAATCGCCTTCGATCATTTTATCATCCATGGGCGGGGCGCAGGGAATATCATCGGTATTATGGTCGGCATGGGTGGTTCCGAAAATTGGGATATCGCGCAGGCTCTGGGCCCAGGCAGTAGCATAGGTAGAATGGGTATGCACAATTCCTCCTATATCTTCCCAATGTTTGTAAAGCACGGCGTGGGTAAGTGTATCCGAGGAAGGACGAAGGTTGCCCTCCACCGTTTTCCCTTCAAAATCCACGATCACCATTTTATCGGGCGAGAGATCCTTGTAGGGAACACCGCTTGGTTTAATGGCAAACACACCACGGCTTCGGTCGGCCGCACTCACATTACCGAATGTAAACAGGACGAGCCCGAGCTCTGGAAGCTGCCTGTTGGCTTCGTAAGCTTCTTCTTTTATGGACTGATAAATACTCATATTCTAGTGGGATGTCTTCGGTGCAAAATTCAACTGAGCTTCAACGGAATTTCCGAACTTCAGATAGGCTCTATACCGCTCTGCGTAAACTGCGGCCCTCTGCGGATCCGGATGGTATTCCTTGTCGAATCCGTGCCCCATGGCTTTCATCGCTTCCTGAACGTTGGGGTAGATTCCGGCAATGGTAGCCGCAAACATAGCAGCACCGATGGCACAGGTTTGTTCGGAGCGATGGATACGGATCGGCATATTCATTACATCAGCCATCATCTGCATGATAAAGGGCGACTTACGCGCTACCCCTCCCAACCCGATCAAACCTTTTACAGGAATTCCTTCGCGGATAAACCGCTCAACGATGGCTTTTGCACCGAAGCACGTGGCTTCGGCCAGTGCACGGAAAAGCCGCGGCGCGTCGGTTCCGAGGCTCAGTCCACAGAACGCACCTTCCAGCAGCTGGTTGGCATCAGGCGTACGTCGACCATTAAGCCAGTCGACGGCCAGTTCGGCATTTAATTCAAGCGGCAGTTCAGCAGCTTTTTCGGACAGGGCCGGTAAGATGTTGGCAACAGACTCATCAATCAATTTTTCCTTCGTGGCGGCATCAATCAATGAAGATTTGGCAATCAGCTCTTTCACCGGCCAGGCCAGAACATTTCGCAACCAGGCATAGGCATCACCAAAAGCCGATTGTCCGGCCTCCATACCGATCATGCCGGGCACAATAGAACCGTCTACCTGACCACAGATTCCACGCACCAGCGTCCCTTTCACCTCCGCTTCGGGTGCCACCAACATATCACAGGTGGATGTACCCATTACCTTGCTCAGATAATAAGGTTCGATCTGACCGCCTACGGCGCCCATATGCGCGTCGAAGGCGCCGATACCCACCTTAATACCATTGGGAAGGCCCAAACGATCTGCCCATTCGGCACTAAGTTCACCGGCGGCTTCTGCCGAAGTATATACTTTCTTGTATAAGCGGTCCACCATTCCATCGAGCAGCGGATCGAGTGAAGCAAAAAAGGAATTTGGCGGCAGTCCGCCGTGTTCTGCTGCCCATAGCGCCTTATGTCCCGCAGCACAAACACTACGCTTCATTTGGGAGACATCCTTTCCTCCGGTGAGAAGAAACGGAATCCAATCGCAGTGCTCTACCCAGGAATAACAGGCCTTCCGTACATTTTCGTCGGCACGGAGCACATGCAGGAGTTTTGCCCAGAACCATTCGGAAGAATAAATCCCTCCGACGTAGTCCAGATAGTTTACCTCAAAACGGGTGGCATGTTGGTTGATCTGTGCGGCTTCTTCCACCGATGTATGATCCTTCCATAACACAAACATGGCGTTGGGATTCTCGGCAAATTCGGGAAGCATGGCCAGAGGTGTTCCGGTACGATCTACGGCCACGGGTGTGGAACCGGTCGTATCCACGGAGATTGCTTTTACGGCAGCGGCGACTTCGGGACCGGCCTGTTCCAGACAGGTTTTGATACTTTGTTCGAGTCCCTCAACATAATCCAGGGGATGCTGACGAAATCGGTTTTCCGCAGCATCACAATATTTTCCCGCCTTCCATCGGGGATAATAAAAAACAGAAGCAGCAATTTCCTCCCCATTGTGCGCATCCACCACAACGCTGCGCACAGAATCCGTTCCGTAGTCTACTCCTATTACATATGCTTTACTCATAACAGCCCAGATTAATCCAGCTAAATTAGCAAGAAGTTTTTAAAAGTGTATTTTTTACAATTATTATTGAGCAGCGTTCTCCACAACCGTTTTATAGATGGTTGATGTTGAGTACTTCTCTCCGGGACGAAGGATGGTGTTTCCAAATTCCGGTTTATTGGGCGAATCCGGAAAATGCTGTGTTTCCAGGCAAAGTGCTGCATACTTGTTAATCGGTTTTCCGGCAGAGCTGAGAATTGTTCCGTCGAGGAAATTGCCGGAGTAGAACTGAAGTCCCGGTTCCGTAGTATATACTTCCAATCGGCGACCACTGATGGAATCGCTTAACGTGGCCACCAATGCGATGCCGGAATCTTTACGGTTCAACACAAAATTGTGATCGTATCCACCGGGAACCGATTCAATGCGTTCACCGATTTTGTTGGGTGTAGTAAAATCGAAGGGCGTACCTTTTACGGAAGCGAGCTCCCCGGTCGGAATCAGTGTAGCCCCTACGGGAGTATACCGGTCGGCATCAATCCAGAGTTTGTGATCAAGAATAGAATGGGTTGACGCATCACCGGTCAGATTGAAATAGCCATGGCTGGTCAGATTTACGGGAGTGGGTTTATCGGTTTCCGCCGAATAATCTATTTTAAGTTCGTTGTCATCGGTAAGGGTGTACACTACTTTCACGGTGAGCTGACCGGGATATCCTTCTTCCCCGTCGGCACTGATGTATTTCAAGGTCAGTTGCGGCTTGGCGGCATCAATGGAGTCGGCATCCCAAACCACTTTATCAAACCCTTTGGCTCCACCGTGCAGATGGTTGTCGCCATCATTCCGGGTCAGCTGATATTTCTTTCCATCGATGGAAAATTTCCCTTCTCCTATGCGGTTTCCGTAACGACCGATCAATGCTCCGAAAAACGGCGGATTTTTGGTAAGATATTCTTCCAGGCTGTCGAACCCAAGAACAATACTGCTTCGGTTGCCGTCTTTATCGGGTATTACCCATGACGTAACAATTCCACCGTAGTTTGAAATTTTGATTTCTGTACCCGAGTTGTTGGTGAGCGTGTAAAGATTCACCACCTTGCCGTCCGTTTCTCCCCATTTGGACTGGGAAATACCGGCGGTTGATTCGGCTTCTGCTTTGGAGTTGGACGTATTGTTTCCGCAGGAACTCAGAAAACCCGCAACAAGAACGGTTGCCATCAGGCGAAGCATCGTCATTTTTTTCATCTGGCTTTATTTATTGATTATTCCGGTGTGTACCGAAGTTGTACCTAAAATAAGTGTATTTTTTACAATTTTAAAAATCCATGTTTCCGGAAACCGGCCCCAATGGGATGGCCGGCCCCGGATTCCGGACAAAAAAAATGACCCCGAAGGGCCATTTTTGTGATGAGAATATGTAAACCGAAAGGTCTATTTCAGTTTCTTCTTGTGAAGTGAGCCGAAATGCAGCCCCAGATAAACATCGGCCTGTTTCGAATCCATCACCAGTGCAGACAGCACACTACCCGATCCGATAAACACAGAACCGAATCGAAGGCCTACGCCAGCGTTTAATTCGGTCAGTTCGTTGTAGTTGATGGGTAAATAGAGACCGAACTTTTTGGTTTCCAGGCGCGGTGTCAGGGTAAAGCCATTGTAATACTGAGGATTATAAGGCTTCGTACCGGAGGTTTCCGCCAGGGAAATCTGGCTGGCCACGCTCAGGTAAAGATTTTTGGTGAAGCTGTAATCGACATCGATCTGAAGGGATGTCGGGAGGGCAACATCGTATTTGGACGAGCTGGCTCCGGCCACCGGGGTAAAATATTGCGGATTGTCTTCGAAATACTTTTTAAAGTCGTCAACATCCACATCTTTCAGATCCTTGAAGGACAGTCTTTCCGGGTCGGTGATATTCAGGTCGTAGCTTCCGCTTCTTGCCACATCGCGTTCATATTTGATTTTTCCGATATCCAGGAGGGCAACGCTTACGCGCAGCTTGTATTGGTGAACATCCCGACGCACCTTGTCGTCTGAGCGGTATTTCTCATAGTTCGGACGGAACTCGTACACGAAGCCAAGATCGGCACCGAAGCCACTGCTCTTCATGCGGAAGAGATCCTTCACGTCGAAGTCGGAAGCGTTTACACCCCCGAATCCCATGGCGATCCTACCGGTAGCGTTCCGGAGGTAGGTTTCATCGATGATGTCATCTTCATCGATTGTTCCCTTAAGGTTACCGATGTTCATATAGGCATTGAGGGCGCCGCCCAGATATTTGAGCGTGGCACCGCCTTTCAGGAAATGCTTCTTTTTGTCCATCAAGACCTCTGCATAGCCCAGGCCGAATTCGGTCCAGCCGTTGACCGCCATCACCATGTCGTTTTGGGAGTTGATGGTGTAGGGCAATTCGTCATCGAGATCGAAGTCGTCGGTGAGCTGTTTGGCCAGTTTACCGTCGATGTCAACGATATTGGCCATCGCGCGGGCTCTGGTGGTAAAAGCGATGCTGCGTTTCTTTCCAAGGCCAACCATAAGGGAAGGGCCGTGTACGGTAACGTTCACGGCGCCGTTGGAACCGCCGGCTTCGGAACCGAAGACCTGGTTCTTCAGCGAGTCGCCATCGAAGGTATTTTTAAGGTCTTTGAGGCGGAAAGCGGCCTGATCGTTCCCCACGCCCAGATTGAGGCTGAACAGGTTGAAGTCAAATTTATGACGGCTGTCGGCAATGTTCGCGGGGTTAAAAAACACGCCGTTTACGCCGGTATAGTTTCCCGATCGGAAACCGGCATACTCCTGTGCGGTTGCAGACAAAGCTGTTCCCAACGCCAGGAAAGTCATTACTTTCTTCATGTTGCATTCAGAGTTTAAGTGGTTAAAAGGTGTTCAAACGTACGAATTACGCGGCACAGATACAATGTTTGGAGATAGGTATTTTTCACGGAACTATAAAAATAACGGCGCATTCCTTAATTTAGTAAGTCTGAAAATCAAGATAGCGCAGATGGCAATACAAAAAATTGAAGGTTGGGTAGTAGATATAGGACTTGAGTCTATTTTTCCGGGACGTGTTTTGTTCGAAAACGGACGCATCGTTCAGATCGAAAAGCTGGATGAAAAAGCGGACTTACCCTCACAGTATATTATGCCGGGCTTTATTGATGCCCACGTTCATATCGAGAGCTCCATGCTCGTTCCCTCAGAATTTGCCCGCCTGGCCGTGGTTCACGGAACGGTGGCCACGGTGAGTGATCCGCATGAGATTGCCAATGTTTGTGGCATTGAAGGGGTCGACTTTATGATCAATAACGGGAAACAGGTGCCCTTCCATTTTAATTTCGGCGCCCCCAGCTGTGTGCCCGCAACGGTATTCGAAACCTCGGGGGCAGTGCTGGATGCCGAAGCCGTGGAATCCCTGCTGGGGCGGCCGGAAATCCGTTACCTCAGCGAAATGATGAACTATCCCGGTGTACTGAACCACGACGAGGATGTCATGCTGAAATTGGCTGCCGCGCGACGTTTGGATAAGCCGGTCGACGGCCATGCGCCCGGTCTTCGCGGCGATCAGGCGCGAGCCTATATCGAATCCGGGATATCCACCGATCACGAATGCTTTACGCTGGAAGAAGCCGCCGAAAAGCTTCGTTACGGCATGAAGATCATCATCCGCGAAGGCAGTGCTGCCCGGAACTTTGATGCGCTTATTCCGCTGCTGGCGGAAAACCCCGACACCATCATGTTCGGAACCGACGATATGCATCCCGATAGCCTGGCTTCCGGTCATATCAACAAACTGGTTGAAAGAGCCGTTGCCCAAAAGATTCCACTGTTCAACGTTCTCCGCGCCGCCTGTATCAACCCCATACTCCACTATAACCTGGATTCCGGAATGCTGCGCCCCGGCGACTCCGCCGACTTCATCGTTGTAAGGGACCTGAACTCTTTCGACGTACTCGGAACCTGGATCCGGGGTGAAAAAGTGGCAGAGAACGGAAAATCGTTGATCCCCTCCGTTTCCGTGACCCCGGTAAACCGGTTTAATGCCGGACGCCGGAAGCCCGAAGACTTCCGCTATCCGCTCAACAAATGGGGCGATGAGGAAAATATGGAACAGGTTTATGTTATCGAAGCACTGGACGGACAGCTGATCACCAACAAAACCATCGTTGGTATCCGGGATCTTCATTTTGACGGCGAAAAACTGGAAAGCAATACCCAACTCGATCTACTCAAAATGGTGGTCATAAACCGTTATCAGGAAGCACCGATCGCCAAAACCTTTGTCCGCAATTTCGGGTTGAAACAGGGGGCCATAGCGTCAACCGTTGCCCATGACTCCCACAACATAATTGCCGTTGGCGTAACCGACGAAGATCTTTGCCGTGCCGTAAACCTTTTAATCGATGTCAAAGGTGGAATCAGCTGTGTAACCTCCTCTTCGGAAGAAGTACTGCCCCTTCCGGTAGCCGGATTGATGAGTGCTGCCGATGGATATGAGGTGGCAGAAACATACAGCCGCCTCGACCGCACGGCCAAAGAACTGGGATCGACACTACGCGCCCCCTACATGACATTGTCGTTTATGGGACTACTGGTGATTCCACACCTCAAACTGAGTGATAAAGGACTATTCGACGGCGATCGCTTTGCGCTCATCTAGTAGATGCCGCTCCAGAGTGCCCCGTTGATGCTGTCGCGGGATGCTCCCGTCACAGAGGCGAAAACATTCTCGTCCTGTCTCCATCGCAATACGCCCATAAGGGCCATGGTCACGGCTTCCTTGAATTCAATCAATGCTGAATCCGGAACAACCGTTTCTATGCCCATTGCGGCCAGCTTTTCCGTGATTGTTCCAACAAGAAATCCGTTTAATGCGCCGCCGCCGGTAACCAACAGGCGCTGGGGTTCGCGTGCGCTGCGATAGTTTTCTACGGACGCTTCCACCTGTATGGCAATATGTTCCACCATGGTGCGCAATGCATCGGCAGTGGTAATGCCGGCATCGCGGAGAATCGGAAATACGGTATCGGTTCCGAATTCGTTGGCCAGCGATTTGGGTGCCGGAAGGCTGTAATAGGTCAGACGGTTCAGCCGGTTCAGCACGTCCTCATCGATGCGACCTCCCGAAGCAATATTGCCGTTATCATCAAAGCTCTTCCCCAGCGATGCGGCCAGCAGGTTCAGCACCCTGTTTGCGGGGCAAACATCAAAGGCCTGGGCTCCCTTTTCGGCGCCGGCAACAGTGAGGTTGGCAATTCCGCCCAGATTCAGGTAATAGTCAAAACCCGGAAAGAGCAGCTTTTCCCCTACGGGAACAATAGGAGCCCCCTGACCGCCCAGGGCAACATCCACCGCGCGGAGATCGCTGATAACGTTGAGTCCGGTTACGGCCGCGATGGAAGCCCCATCGCCGATCTGTGCGGTGATCCGGTTATCCGGATCATGAAATACGGTATGTCCGTGAGAAGCAATCAATTGTACCTTATGCTCCAGCTGGTGGGTTTGAATAAACCGGTTTACCTGTTCGCCGATGTACCGACCGTAGGCCGTATGAAGGAGCAGATAATCATAGGCACTGAGTTGCGGGGCCGTGGCCAGACGCTGCTGCCATTCCGGCGGGTAGGGATAACAGGCTGCATTCAATATTTCAAATCCCCATTTCCGGGCCGACTCATGAATTTCCACGAAGGCGATATCCAGCCCGTCGAGCGAACTTCCGCTCATTAATCCTATTGCTCTATAGATCATTCTGCTTATTTTTGAAATAGCTGCCGTTGGGCAGCCGGGAGCAAAATTAGGTAAATAAAAGCGGCGTTATGGTAATCAATCTCAGCGAACAGTATTCGCTGCTCAGCAACTGGGTCAGTGAAATCCGTAGTGTGGATGTGCAGACCGACAGAATGCGCTTCCGGCGTAATCTTGAGCGGATCGGAGAAGCCGCAGCCTACGAACTGAGCAAGACCCTGAAGTGGGAAGAAACCGAAATCATTACCCCGCTGGGTACGGCGGGCTGCAAGGTTTTGGCCGAACAGCCGGTGCTGGCCACCATCCTCCGGGCAGGCATTCCCCTCCATCAGGGAATGTTGAACTATTTCGACAAGGCCGACAATGCTTTTATTTCCGCCTACCGCAAACACAAACACGACGGCAGCTTTGAAATAAGCCTGGATTATGTATCCTGCCCCACGCTCGAAGGCAGGGTAGTCATCATTTCCGACCCTATGCTGGCCACCGGATCCTCCCTCGTGAAAGCGATCCAGTTTCTCCGGGAGGAGGGACATCCCAGTGAAATTCATGTAGTTACTGCGATCGCCTGCACCATCGGAATTGAATATGTGCAGCGCACGGAACCCAAGGTAAAAATCTGGTGCGGGGCCATCGACGAGGAGCTGACAGCAAAGGGATATATCGTCCCAGGCCTGGGCGACGCCGGCGACCTGGCCTATGGCACCAAGGTTCAATTTTGACCCTGAGCAATTTCGGGGGAAATATTAGAACCTTAGCCTATTTTTGTGTATCTTAACAAGATGAACGTTGACCATGAAACAAATCCTGACCATTCTACTGCTCTTCTGCGTCTTAGGCAACAGTTATGGCCAGGATCCGAACTTTTCACAGTTCTTCGTTTCCCCGCTGACCCTTAACCCCGCTCTCACCGGAAAATTTGACGGCAATTTCCGTGTCGCCGGAAACTACCGGAACCAATGGCCAACCATCAACAACGCTTTCCGGACCGCAACAGCCTCCTTTGAAGTTCCGATCCTTAACGGAAAACTTTCGGAAATCGACCGCTGGGGTGTAGGCGTTCTGGCACTGACCGACAAAAGCGGAAACGGAATTCTCAACAACAACTATATTTCTCTCTCCACAGCCTATCATAAGGGACTTGACGAAGATGGTTACCATCAGCTGGGCGTTGGGTTTCAGGCTACCTACGCCATGTCGAAAATGGACGGAACCAAGCTGAACCTGGGCGATGAACTGGACCTGAACGGTACATGGACCAACCCAACCCTGGATCCGTTGAACAACCGGATCTACACCAAAAACTACTTCGACCTGGCGACAGGGATTTTTTATAACGGAGCGACCAACGACTGGAACAATTTCTACGTAGGCGCATCCATGTATCATGTCAATAAACCACGTGAATCGTTTTCCAACGCGCAGTTCTATCTGAATCCGAGGATTACCGTTCAGGCAGGCGGCTATTTCCCGATCAGTGAAACCACTACCCTTCACCTGAGCGGCATGCACAGCAACCAGGCCAAGGCTACCAATACCATGGTGGGTGGGGCCGCTGCATTCAGCCTGAATGACGACGAACTGAACCCCGCTGCTCTTTATGCAGGCGCCTGGCTGAGAATCGGCGACGCCATTATCCCCTATCTGGGAATTGAATTCAGCGATCTCCGTTTCGGCATTTCGTATGATGTAAATACTTCTTCCCTCAAGCCTGCCTCCAATACACGGGGAGGTATTGAGATTTCACTCATCTATATCAAAAGGCCGTCCGACCCCTACCGCCGTCGGCTCGGCTGTCCCAAATTCTGATTCCTCCATCAATTCATAAATAGGGGAAGCAGATACCAGCTGAATAAGGTGATCAGAATAATCGCCAGAATATTGATGATCAATCCTGCCTTGATCATCTGCGGCAGTTTGATATAACCGCTCGCAAATACGATGGCGTTGGGCGGGGTACCCATGGGCAACATGGACGCCGCGCTGGCGGCCAATGTCATGGGAATTCCCAGCAGCAGCGGATTCATCTGGAGCGCATCGGCCATGCCCGCCATTACCGGAGAAAAGACGATTACCTGCGCCACATTGCTCATGACTTCGCTCAGGAAGATGGACAGGAAGGTGATCATAAAGATCAGCACAATGCCTCCGTTACCAGCAAAACCCGCCAGCCAATTGCCCATCTGCTGCATCAGTTCAGCGTTCTCCAGTTCACTGGCCAATGCAATCCCACCGCCGAACAGAAGGAGAATTCCCCAGGCCATTTTTTGTGTATCCTCCCACACCAGGAGAGAGGTCCTGTTTTCCCCCTTGCCGGTGGGTAGGAGAAACAGGAGAACACCACCAAAAATCGCAATCATCGTATCGTCCAGCTTAAGGAGATTGAGCTTGTTCAGCAGATCTTTTGTAATCCATAATGCCGCTGTAACGGCGAAAACAGTGAGTACTCTTTTTTCAGCGGAAGACATCGGGCCCAGTGCGTGAATCTCTTCACGGATCAGTCGTTTGGTATTTTCATCAGATTTGATGCGGTTGGGAAACAACCAGTATGCCATCATCCAGTACATCAGCAACATAAGCAGAAAAGCCAGCGGCGCACAAAGCAGCATCCAGTCGACAAACTCAATACTCATATCGTAACGCTGACGGATATAGGCTGCAAAAGCTACGTTGGGCGGTGTTCCGATTACTGTTGCGATACCACCGAGATTGGACGCATAGGCGATGGACAACATGATGCAGAGTGCAAAATGATCCAGTCTTGCACCCGGCTGGGCGTTATCCCTAAGAACCGCGATCACCGACATCGCTATCGGAAACATCATCATGGTTGTTGCGGTATTGCTCAACCACATGCTCAGAAAGCCGGTTGCGAGGATAAATCCCAGAATGATTCTGTTGCCACTGGTTCCCGTGACCCGGATGATATTGAGGGCAATCCTTCGGTGCAGCTGCCATTTTTCGATGGCAAGGCCGATCAAAAAGCCGCCCATAAACAGGAATATCACGGGATCCGCATAGGACGACGCAATATCTTTCAGTTTACCAATTCCAAATGCTGGAAAGAGCACGAGGGGAAGAAGGGCCACGACCGGCATCGGCAAGGCTTCAAAAATCCACCACGCGATCATCAGGGATCCGATAGCCAGTACAAGAGCAGCGTCCTTGTCGACGCCAAAGGGGTTCACAAAATAAAAAAACAGCGCCAGTAAAGGTCCGGAAAGAAGTGCGAGTTTCTTGTTCATATAGCAATATTGGTCAGTTTTGGTTGCGTTTACCGCTCAGGTCGGGATGACCGCGGACGATAAACCGGTACGGTAATCGGGCGTCTTCGCCGGCGTAATCCACACCAATCCGGGGGGTAGCAATGATCTGATCATCGGGATAACGGAATCCATCGTCGCCGATCCACAATTCATTTCCAACGAGTTTGAGCCCGGAATGGCCCACATCAATTCCCAATGCCCGGGCCAGCTTGCCCGGGCCGGTGGTAAGCCTTCTTCGGGTATTGCTCCCCGTTCGTTCCATCATTGTTTCCATTCCTTCGAGAGGCTCAAGAGCGCGTACCAGCACCGCATGCGGAATTCCCTTCGTATGTGTTACCACGTTAAACAAATGATGAACGCCATAGCAGAGATAAACGTAGGCCGTACCGCCCTCCTCGTACATTATTCGGGTTCGGTTGGTATAGCGCCCCCCGTATGCATGCGAGGCCTTATCGGTAACGCCCGCGTAGGCTTCGGTTTCCACTATGCGACCGCTTGTCCGGACACCGTTCCACTCCGTAACCAGAACTTTTCCGATCAGGTCTCTGGCAATAAACAACACATCGTCTTTCAAATAAAACGACGAGGGTAGTTTTATTATCTTCTCATCTGGAATATGGTTCACGTTCACTAAATTCCTTAATTTTCCTCTAATTATAGTATTTTGTATGAAAGACGGGCATTCCTGCAGGAATTTTGCCGTAGGTTTGTCCCCTAAATCGAAGGTTATTGCTGAAAGAAATTGTCATTGCGATTCAGTCCTATTTTCAGGCACATCAATTCATCCGCCAACACCGGCTGTGGAAATGGATACTCATACCCGGTATACTGTATGCGTTGCTGTTCCTGGTAGGCATGTATTTTTTCTGGGCGTCCACCAACTCGGCGGTCACCTATATCAGTAACCTGCTCGGCCTACAGACCTGGCTGGCGAGAATGGAAAACAGCTTCGTCAATTTCCTGTTCATTCTCGGAGAGCTGATCATTCGCGTGATTCTGGTCTTTTTCTATTTCTCTCTTTTCAAATATATCTTTTTAATAATTGGATCGCCCATATTCGCCTATCTGAGCGAAAAGACGGCTGCGATACTGGAGGGAAAGGATTTTCCGTTCAGCTTCCGCCAACTGCTGTCCGACATACTCCGCGGAATCCGTTTGGCCCTGCGTAATACGCTCTGGCAAACGGTGTACACAATCTCGATCCTGCTGCTTTCCTTTATTCCGCTTGCGGGATGGATCACCCCCATGATCGCCCTTTTCGTGGAATGTTATTACTACGGATTTTCCATGCTCGACTACAGCTGCGAACGGCAACGGATGTCGCCCGCACAGAGTATCGCCTATATCAACAAGCATAAGGGATTGGCCGTTGGTAACGGACTGGTGTTTTACATTATGCACGGGGTAATCTTCGTTGGATGGGTACTTGCCCCCTCCTATGCCGTAGTAGCCGCCACATTGAGTCTCCATGAAATGGAAAAGAAGAAATGAGCAACGCCATTATTTATCTGATTCCCACCGTTCTGGCCGAGGATGCTGCGGAAACGGTTCCACCCTACGTAATTTCGGCTATACAGAGATGTGAGGTATTCTTTGTCGAGAACGAACGTACCGCACGCCGGTGGCTGAAAAAGGTATGGAAGGAAATGGTGATTGACAACTATTCCTGGTTCACCATCCACAAGGCGGAAGAAGAAGTTACCGCGCCATTCCGGAAAGCTCTTTCCGAAGGGAAAAAAATCGGTATTATCAGCGAAGCCGGATGCCCCGGCATTGCGGATCCCGGCCAGCATCTGGTAGCTGTTGCCCAGGCGGCCGGTGCCAAAGTGGTGCCCCTGGTTGGGCCCAGCTCCATTCTTCTATCCCTGATGGCCAGTGGAATGAATGGACAAGATTTCCGTTTCCGCGGCTATCTGCCGATCGATGCTCAGCAACGTTCCAAAATGATCAGGGCAATGGAACAGGAAGCCATCCGGGAAGGATGTACTCAATTATTCATTGAGACACCCTACCGAAATAATGCGCTAGTAAAAGATATTCTTTCTGTATGTCAACCGGGAACTTCGTTTTGTATTGCGTCGGAAATCACTTCTGCGCAGGAATACATCGTCACGCGAACCGTCCGTGAATGGAAGGAAAAGGGCGTACCCGATCTGCACAAAAAACCGGTGATGTTCCTGATCGGAAAAAGAAACTGAAACTATCCGCCGATTTTCTGCAGTAATACATTGGCGTAGGCAACCAAACCTTCTTCCCTGCCCACAAATCCCATCTTCTCGGTGGTCGTTGCTTTAACCGAAACATCCCGTACCGTCAGTCCGAGAATACCAGCAATGGTTTGCTGCATCTGCTCAACATAGGGTTTGATCTTGGGTGCTTCCAGACAGAGCGAGCTGTCGACGTTTACGACTTCATAACCTTCCTGACGGATAAGCTCATGGCTGCGCTGCAGTAAAATTTTGCTGTCAATTCCGCGGAACTCTTCGGAAGTGTCGGGGAAATGCTTTCCGATATCACCGAGCGCGAGGGCACCAAGCATCGCATCGCAGATCGCGTGCAGCAGAACATCTGCGTCACTATGTCCGAGAGCACCTTTTACGTGCGGAATCTTCACTCCGCCGATCCATAGGTCCCGACCTTCCACCAGTTGGTGGAAGTCGATCCCAAATCCAATTCTATATGACATTACATCTCAGGTTAATCCCCCATTATTCATTTCCACCGGACAGATCAAATGCCAATCCGAAACGAAGTGTGTTGGAAAGGGGGTTACGTGTTACACCGGAACCGGTGGGCACGAGATAAGAGAAATTGAGTGTGAAAATATTGTAACGGATTCCGGTACCCACGGTAAAATATCTGCGGTTACCCTTATCCTTGTTTTCGTAGAAATATCCGGCACGGAGTGCAAACTGATCGTTATACCAGTATTCCGCACCGGCACCGAGCATAAATTCTTTCAGTTCTTCGCTGAATCCGCCATCGGCGTCACCGAAGGAAGACAGCCAGCTGCTCACCACACTTTTCGAACGGTAGTCGTTCATTTTTGCCTGGTTGTTGGCCAGCGCCTCATCGTATGCCGGATCTCCGGGGTTACCCTGAAGTTCCTGCAGTTGGGGCGGTGTGGGCACCATCAGCTTATTGATGTCCAGCGCGAAAGTTATCTTATTGTCTTCGTTGAATACTTTCGTATAGGCGGCACCGATACCCAGGTTGGCAGGAATATAATCCTTCTGGTCGGCATTGGATACGTAACTGATTTTTGATCCCAGGTTGGAAATCGCCGCACCCAGGGCAAGTCCCTGCCCGTTCTCATCGGCGAGATTATAATACCAGGAAAGGTCACCGGCAACGGATGATCCGGCCTTGTAGCTGGTTCCGTTGAAGTCGCCTGTAACGAGGTTGGAATTGATGTATCTAAGGGCTACCGCCAACCCCATTCTTTCCGACAATTTACGGGAGTAACCGAGATCCATGGAAAACTCACGTGGATTGGCAGCTCCGGTGATGTTCTGCCCATCGTTGGTAAACTGCATATCGCCGAGGCTGAAAAAACGGATGGAGGTAGAGATTGCCTGTTCTTCATCAAGCTTGTAAAAACCAGCGAGGGAAGCCAGATAAACATCGTTGAGTCCGAGATCCTTAAGCCAGGGTGTATAGGTGAGCCCGAGTCCGAAATTCTTTGTATTGAACGGTGTTTTGGCCAGGTTCCAGAACGGAGCATTTTCATCCGGAAGTGTTGCTATACCCACGTCTCCCATCCCCCCTGCACGGGCGTCGGGTGAAATCCGCAGAAACGGAACGGCCGTAGAAACGATATTGAGCCTGTCTGCAGTTTGAGCCTGGGCACTCATGCCGAAACCACAACTCATAATGAAAGCAATAGCAGATAATTTTAGAATGGGTCTTTTCATCAGAGGGTTTTTAGTCGTTTTGATGTTTTGTCAAGAATGGATGCAAATGTAAACGTTTATATGCGCAAGTCATAATATAACCAGTTTTTGTACAAGTTGGCGGGATTGTCCGTCCAGAGCCTTCACCCGAAGGGTATACCAATATACCCCCCTCGCGAGTTTGGCTCCAAAATCGTCGCGTCCGTCCCATGTTAATTCACAGGAACGATTTCCCGTAGAAATTATTGTGTTCGACAGGGTTTTTACGAGTTTACCGGATAGGGAAAATACCCGGACCATTACCGAGAGGGGTTCATGGGGTCGGTTATGCTCAAACCAGAACTGTGTAGACGTGCTGAAGGGGTTGGGATAATTGAGCAGATTTTCAACCAACAACGAACGGGATTCGGCAACCCGGAACCGTAGTTCATAGCTTCCGGAGTTGTTCATTACATCCCAGGCTTTTATGGTCAGAACATGCTCTCCTGCCTCCATTTCCGGAAGCTGAAAACGCACGGTACCTTCCCGGTAGGTGTTTGTCGACGCCTCGTAATAACGGTTCAGCACGAAGGGGTTCGCCTGATCGTTGTCCAGCACGGCTGAAATATCATGCCCGATCCCTGCGCCTGTTGTATTTATGCCGGAAGAATCGCTGAGTTTTACAATCAACAGCGGTGCGGAATTGGTCACACTTCCGTTGACGAATTTTTCATCGTTAAGCCAGGCTTTGATGGTGGGCGCATCCTGGTCGTCGGGATCAATTCCCGATCCCCCGCCCGTTATCAATCGATCGTAAAATCCGCACGCATCTTCCGTACCGTTCTCTGCATACAAACTGATCCAGGCACTATCGTATTGATAACGGATGTCCTTCGGAACGATAAAGGAAAAGCTAAACAATCCGTCCTTCACCTCCGCCTTTCCCTTAAAAATGACATGATCCCGGGCTTCATAATCTGTGGGTGGGCTTCCCGCATCGTTTCCGAGCGTTCTTTTCACCTGCTTTTTATCATACACCGTGGCGAAAACCCGGCCGTTAAAATTCGACAGAATATTCCCCGACCGATCGCAAACGTTCCCGGAAATCTCTGCCTTGTCCAGCGCCCTTAAAGTATCGGATGAAGCTGTCGTACCATTTGCCCTTACCGAAGCCACACGCACCATATGTTGGGGGAAGGCCAACGACATCGCCGGATCTCCGAGTAGGGTAAACTTTCGGTTATTAATGATATCTCCGGCAACCCGATAGGTTTTGTTTTTGGCTTCCTGTACCGTCTCTCCCAGACTCCGGAATGTTCCCGAACTGCTTCTCTCCAATGCTGTTAGGAGATAGTTCTCATTCATCGTTCTGTTACTGGACGCAAAAACTGAGCGGGTTGTCGTCATCAATGCAATAGCGCCCGAATTCGGCTGCACAAGAACCTGCTCCCCAAGAGAATGGACAGCGGGATTGTCGTAGGGAGCAAAATCACAGGTTGCCGTTATCATCAGCGGATAACGGTTTTGATTGCGGAGGCTGCGGGCTGTCGGGCCGTCAAAAATACCTTCTTCCGCAAGGCGGGTAGCGCCGCCGTGACCGGTATAATTCCAGATCAGCACACCCGATTCCAGAGATGCAGAAACATCACGGGAAGCAGTCGGATAGCGGCTTCCCGCGGGAGTACTTTCCTGGGGATAGGCATCCAGAAAGATCTTCTGGGACACCATTTCGGGATTCGTCCGAAGGGACACCGCCGCAAGCTGTTCCGCATCAGCGAGATGGATATTGTTGTCTTCATCATCGGCAATAAAACAGAGGGCCGTTCTCCATACCCCCAGTGCCGCAGGCTGATGATAAGCGATGATTTTATCCACCATATTCCTGGCCTGATTCAAATCGGCAGCGGGGATCCTGCCCACTCCGATATCCAGAAGGTTCTCAGCCGCATTGTTGCCGATATCATCTCCATTGTCCAGCAATGCAAAAAAATCATCCGAGGTATAGGTCAGCAATGGATCGAGTGAATTATCGCTCTGCCACGATGGCGTGAGCATCCGATTATTGCTCACGCGGTTTCGAAAATCGTAGGAAGTGGCGCCGAAGAAGAGCAGATACTTAGGCCTTTTGGATAGATCGCCGGCTGCCCGGTCGAACAGCATCTTCATAAAATTGCGGATGGCCGATGGATCCGGGCTTCCTGAAGAAAATTCATTGTACACTTCCCCCGAAGTCACCACACGAACGGAAGTCCCGCGACCTTCGTGGAAATCCGCCAGCCGGCGCGCCTCACCGAGCAGGAGGGAATCCGTAACAATCACCATCTTGACCGAAGGAGTTGCATGAAGATCCTGATTGGCAACACGGCCTCCAGCCACAGGGCTCAGGGCCGAGGCGGGTTCGAAAGCAATGTATTCCCGTACAACGGAAGCGTCCTGCACAAAGGCAATTTGATCGCTGCTGTAAACAACCGGCAGTTTTTGCGGAGCTGCAAAATCGGTGATCTCCCAAACCTGTGTTTCCGGACCGGCACCGGATACAAGATAACGGGGCCGGTTTCCGGCATCAGAATTCAGCTTTCGGAAGATCAACTGCCCATTTCCGGATAATGCGAGTCGGCAACGGGCCTGAACGGTGATATGATCGAGCCAACCCTGGGCGCTGAAATTACCGGGATCGTAATTCATTCGGAGCCTCAACTCTTCGCCTGCAACCACCGACTCCCGATCCAGTTGAGCCTCCCGGGCAAACGGATCATAGGCGCCGCCTCCAACGGCTGGCACTTCCGTGGTGCCAAGATCGTTTCCATTCAGGCTGTAGCGGAATCGTCCGGCCGTTCCTACCGAACGCGAAACAACGGAAACGCTGGCTTTTACCGGCTCATCCTGGAGTCTGCCGGGCATCGGGAAGACGAATTCCCGTTCGGTTTGTTTGCCCGGCGCATGGGCAAACTCTTCGCCGTACCAGGCTTTTCCACTCGATAAAAAGTTGACCAGATCATTTTCGTGATAACGGACGGCATCGTAGCTGTCGATCTCCCCTGTGGCAGCCCCGCCGGAAGGTAATTCCGGTATGGGGAGGGCCGTTCCCTGTCCTACCGTCAGAAAATACCAGTTCCGGTTCGAATAGGGATTCTTTCGGACCGTGACTTTTCCGCTGTTTCGGTCGTTCTGCCGGGTGACGGTGCCGGGTGAATAAAACAGCAGGGAATTCCCGATTCGGAGCAAGGGTACCTCCCGCAGATCATCGGTGTAGGGGCCATTGCAGGCTTCGGGAAGAGGGGCACCACCGTTTCCGAACAGCCGTACCGAAGACAGATCGCCGGAGGCACCGAGTTGGGCAAGGAGGGTGGCATCAATTTTATAGATACCGGGGGTGTCCGTTCCGATTCTGAACCAGTTTCCCGCTCCCAGAACGGAATGCGGGGCGTAATTTCGCTGCGCAACCGTTGAGAAAAGAAAAAACTGTAGAAAAGCAATAATTAATATTCCTGTTTTTTTTACCATATATCGGCCCGGACGTCTAAAATTACGATGGAACACTTATTGAATGCCGGTAATAAGAAAAGATTCCGGTACTTTTTTTGTGTTGAATAAAGCAGCTATATTCGCATCCGGCTAATTTTGAACAGGATACAATAATCCGGTATTTGCCTTCGTTATGTAAATCCAAAAACCTAGCTCAATGCTATCTAAGATGAACCTGAAAAACGTTACGATCCTTTTATCCGCTGCAGTGCTGCTGGCTTCCTGTAAAAACGGAGGACTTTTTGGTAAAAAGCAGGAAAAATCATCGGTAACAGGGTGGAACTACAATGATAAGAACATGGGGGGCTTCCAGGTGTCCCGCGAAAAGGAACAAAAGACCGGTCCGGGTCTTGTTTTCGTTCAGGGTGGTACCTTCACCATGGGCGCTACTGAAGAAGATGTTATGGGCGACTGGAACAATATTCCCCGTCGTGTAACGGTAAACTCATTTTACATCGACAGAACGGAGGTTGCCAACGTTCACTACCGCGAGTATCTTTACTGGATTGAGTCTGTATTCGACGGAGATGAATATGCCGATGTTCGTTTGGGTGCACTTCCCGATACATTGGTTTGGCGCAGCGAGCTGGCGTATAACGAGCCGCTGGTTGAATATTATTTCCGCCATCCTTCCTATAACTACTACCCTGTGGTGGGTGTTACCTGGAAACAGGCCAGCGATTTCTGTCTGTGGAGATCCGACCGCGTGAACGAAGGTCTGCTGGTTTCCAAGGGATATATCAACAAAAATTCTCTCAAAAATATTTCCGGTCTGGGACAGGAAAACTTCAACACCAAAGCGTATCTGGTAGGCGAATATCAGGCTACCCCGGGTACAGCTGCGAAATCGAAGAGCAATCCCCTGAAAAACCCCAACGGTACTCCGCGTACCCAGGTTCAGTTTGAGGATGGAATCCTGCTTCCCAATTACCGTCTGCCCTCCGAAGCGGAATGGGAATATGCGGCTCTGGGATATATCAACCAGAACCCCAACCCCAGCCAGAAAGAATCCAAACGCGGTGAGGAACTTATCGGAAACAAACAGGTGTACTCCTGGAGCCAGAACGTTAACGGTCTGCGCGACAACCGTCGTGGAAGCTGGCAGGGTACCTTCCTGGCCAACTTCAAAAGAGGCTACGGTGACAACATGGGTGTTGCCGGTGGTCTGAACGACCGTGCCGTGTACACCGCTTCTGTAGAGTCGTTCTTCCCCAACGGATTCGGTCTTTACAACATGTCCGGTAACGTAAGTGAATGGACTGCCGACGTTTATCGCCCGCTGAACAGCATCGATATGGAAGACGTTGCCCCCTACCGTGGTAACAAATTCTCCCGCCTGTACAAAACCCAGGATAACGAATTTGAACGCGACAGCCTCGGTCGTCTGCGCACCCAATATGTTACCGACGAAGAAAGCCAACACCGTCGTAACTATCAGCGTGGCGACGTGATCAACTATCTCGATGGTGATACCCTCTCCGGTGTGACCTACGGTTATGGTATCACAACGCTGATCAGCGATAAATCACGTGTTGTAAAAGGCGGTAGCTGGAACGACCGCGCCTACTGGCTCTCTCCGGGTACACGCCGCTTCCTGGAAGAAGATCAGGCCAGCAGCACCATCGGTTTCCGCTGTGCGATGGACCGCCTCGGCAGCCCCGAAGGAAACGGCCGTAAAACCGGTATCATCTACAAAGACCGGAAGCAAAAAAGATAATTTAACTTTTCATAGTATAATGTTCGCAGAATGCCCCGCTGAGAGATGCGGGGCATTCTTGTATCTTTGAGCACTTAAATCCAGAAAAGTGACCATATCTGCCTTGTACCAACTGTTCCTTGAGCATCCCTCCGTTCAAACGGATACCAGAAAGCTCAAACCCGGCGATATCTTCTTCGCGCTGAAAGGTCCCAATTTCAACGCGAATACACTCGCCGAAAAAGCATTGGATGCCGGCGCCTCCTACGCAGTGATTGACGAGGCAGATTACCATACATCCGACCGCACCATCCTGGTCGACGATGTGCTCACAACCCTGCAGCAATTGGCGCAACACCATCGTCGTCAATTCAATATCCCCTTTATCGCCATCACCGGCAGCAATGGGAAAACGACGACCAAGGAACTGATTCACGCGGTCCTTTCCGCCCACTTCATAACCTATACTACCCAGGGAAATCTCAACAACCACATCGGAATTCCGCTCACGATTCTTCGTGTAAAGCCGGATGCGCAGATGGCTGTGGTGGAAATGGGCGCCAATCATCCGAAGGAAATTGAAGGCTACTGCAAATACGCCCTTCCCTCCCACGGTCTGATTACCAACACCGGAAAGGCCCACCTGGAAGGCTTTGGTAGCCTCGAAGGCGTTCGCAGGGCCAAGGGCGAACTCTACGATTTCCTGCGCTCCAGGGAAGGCACCGCCTTCGTGATGAACGATTACGACTACCTGCGGGAAATGAGCGCGGGTATCCCCCACATCGTTTCCTACGGAACGGCCGATGCCGATATCGTTGGACATGCAGCGGAATCCGCTCCGTTTTTATCGGTAGACATCACCAGAGGAATCCAGGCTACCATCAAAACCAAACTGGTGGGCGATTACAACCTCCCCAATGTTCTGGCGGCGGTAGCCGTTGGCGTCCATTTCGGGGTTCCGCAACAGAAAATTGTACAGGCCCTGGAAAACTATCAACCCTCCAACAGCCGCTCACAACTCGTTAAAAAGGGCCAAAACAGCATCATTCTGGACGCTTATAACGCCAACCCTTCGAGTATGACGGCGGCCATACAGAACTTCGCTGCAATGCCCGGAGACGGCAAGGTGGTGATGCTGGGGGCTATGATGGAGCTCGGCAACGACAGCCTTACCGAGCACGAACACCTCGTACACCTGCTGCAGCAATACCCGTGGAAGGCCGTGGCCCTCGTCGGCGGCGATTTCGGCCGGGTCAGCCATCCCTTCCGTTATTTTCCGGACGCCCTCACCGCCGGAAAATGGCTTTCGGAACAAAAACTGTCTGAATCACAGATACTTATCAAAGGTTCCAGAAGCATGGGGATGGAAAAAGTGCTGGAAACACTTGAATAAACACAATACCAAGCGGCGAATTTTTGCGAACTTTGCATTATGGAACAGGAAAAAAAGAGAAACTACCTTTCATCTTCGCTGGGATGCTACTGTCCGCGGTGCAGACAGGGCAAAATGTTTAAGAATCCTATGCAGGTTTCCCTGAAGAAAAATCTGGAAATGCATAAGGTATGCCCCGTTTGCGGACAACCCACCGAGATCGAAGTAGGATTTTATTACGGAACCGGATATGTAAGCTACGCACTGACTGTTGCCATCAGCGTTGCCACTTTTGTTGCCTGGATTGTACTGATCGGAATGTCGCTGGATGATAACCGATTCATCTACTGGCTGATCACCAACTCCGTCATCCTCGTCCTTCTGATGCCATGGCTGATGCGCGTTTCGAGGTCCCTCTGGTTTTCCTGGTTTGTAAAATACGACCCGCAATGGCGTGAACACAAAATCAAACCGGAAGATCTGGAAAGAAGTATCCCCGACCAAATGGAAAACCTCTAGGCCTCCTCGTCGAAATACAACTTATAAAAGTTTTTTCCAACAGTCTCATCATATCCTCGCTCGATAAGATCTTTCCGACCATGAATATACACGTGGAAGTTCTTATCGAGCTTTAATATTGCCTTGAAGAATTTGGATTGCTTCTTTATCGCCGAAACATGAATCGCAAACTCGTCTTCAATCTCAAAGCCGCGGTTCTTCTCGAAATTTCTTTTATAGTCCTGAAAGGTTTCCACCACTTCTTCGTGATGCATCACCTCGCGTGAAAACTCTTCCATATTGAACTGATCATGGGTTTTGAAGTATTCCATCGACCGGTTCATCATATCAATCTGATCCGACTTGGTTACTTCAAACTTCTCGGGATACTCCTGCGTGATGAATTGTTTGCAGAGATCCAGATATTTATCCGTCTGATGATAACTGTCGGAATAAGGCTGCACCTGAAGAAACTCATGAATCCAGTATTGGGTATCGTTCTTTGAGGAATCGACGACACAGCAGTAGTATCCTTCTTCTCGGTTTTTCCGGAATACCAAACAGCCCTTATCCAATTTATTGATATTTATCCCTTCCTCATGAATAACTTCATAACTCTGCCCGTGAGGGAACACCTTCAGGAAGGTTTCCTTGGTTTCCGACTTGAAAATACCGAGGGCCTTTACTTCTTCGCCCTGAAAAGGAACGTTATCGAAGGAAACGACATACAACTCCCCTTCCTTTACCCGGGCATGGGTCGATTTACTGTAAAGGAATTGGGCCAAAAGGCAAGATTTCTCCAGGAATGATGCCGGCTCATCGAAAATAGCGGTGACATAACTATACACTTCATTCAGGGCTACATCGCTCAGGTGGGTAAACCGGTAAAGTTCATCGGCATTGAACGCCCCAAGAAAATACTTGTTCAATAGCCCCCTAACCAGCTCATCATTCAGCGTCAGCGGATTCACGGAAAGCTTAAGTTCTTCTCCACGGCTGGGATTCCCTACCTTATGCACGATTACCTGATCCAGAATTACCTGATCTATTCCCGTCATTTCATTGTATTTTCGAAACGCAAAAATAGGGTCAAAAAGCACCGGAACTAATGAAAAACCCAGAGATTTTTGGTAGATTAGTCAGAATAATGGTGATGTAAGTATGAAGAAGCTCAGATGTCTGATCCTGTCCGCACCTTTCTATTTTCTGTTCCTGTGTCTGCCGGCTTCCGGTCAGAAACAGGAGGTCTTGAAAAATTTCGAAACCATCCTATTCAATACGGGTAAGATGCTGGAAGCCATCCACTATCAACCCAAGCCGTTTAACGATGAGTTTTCCGCCGCCATATTTGCCGCCAGTTTCGACAATCTCGATCCTCAGAGGCGATTCTTTCTCCAATCGGATATCGACGACTTGAATGCATTTCGGTTTCGTATCGACGATGAGATCCGCGGGGAAATGAAGGTCAATTTCTTCCTTGCCCTAAATGATATCTACCGTACCCGCATAACCGAATCTCAGGAAATCTGCCGGGATATTCTTTCACAACCCTTTCAGTTTACCGAAACTGAATATTACACTGCCGATTCCAAGGGCATGAACTTCCCGGAATCGGTGGAAGAAAAAAGAAAGCGCTGGTACCTCTACACCAAATATCAGGTGCTGAACCAGTTTGAAGATCAGCTGGCGGCTATCGCTGAGAAGGACCGCGCTGCACTGTCGGATAGCCTCGAGCAAAAATCGCGTTCCATAGTTTCAAATATCCTGGATCGGTATTTCCGGAATCTGCTCACCAAAACCGAAACCGATGAAGCCTTCAGCGCTTTTGTGAATACCGTCGTTCACCAGTTTGACCCGCATTCCGCCTATTATCTTCCCGTAGACCGTCGAGAATTTGTAGAAGGATTGAGCGGGGTGTACTACGGTATCGGCGCACTGCTGGTGGAAACCGGAGGCAAAATCGGAATTGGCGAACTGATCATCGGTGGACCGGCATGGCGTTCCGGTCTTGTTGAAAAAGGCGATATCATTGTACGGGTAGCCCAGGAAAACGAGAAACCGGTTTCAGTGGAAGGTTTTTCCATGCAGGAACTCATCAAACTTACCCGTGGAAAAAAAGACTCGCGGGTGACCATTACCTTCCGTAAGCAGGACGGCAGCCTGCGTGATGTGGAAATGGTGCGGACAGCCCTGCACATGGAAGACACGTTCGTAAAAACAGCCTTGATTCAGGACAGCACCGGCACCACGGGATACATCTTCCTTCCCAAATTCTATACAAGCTTTGGAGACGCCAACGGACGCAGCTGTGCCGAAGATATGCAGAAGGCCTTACTGGAACTTCAGCAACATGGTGTAGATGGAATTATTGTGGATATCCGCGACAATGGTGGCGGTAGTTTGGGGGAAGTAATTGAAATGGTTGGCCTTTTTGTTAACCAGGGACCGGTGGTACAGGTGAAAAGCCGGGGCGAAAAATCCGAAGTGGGCAGGATGAACCGTAAAAAAGTTTACGATGGCCCGCTCGTCATTATGGTTAACGAATTGAGCGCCTCCGCGTCCGAAATATTTGCCGGCGCCATTCAGGATTACCAGAGAGGGGTTATCATCGGCAGCAGCTCTACCTATGGAAAAGGCACCGTGCAACGATCGTTCCGGATTCCGGGCATAAACTGGAACGAACCCAGTTCCGTTGATCTCGGCACATTGAATCTTACCATTCAAAAATATTACCGCGTTACCGGAAGTTCGACACAACTCAAAGGCGTACAACCGGACATCACCCTACCGGGTTACTATGAGCACTACAAGGTCCGAGAGAAGGACGCCTATCTCCCCCTCCCCTGGGATGAAATCAGAGGGGTTTCCTTCCGTCCGCATAATATTACAGCTTCCCTTCCGCAACTGAAACTGCGGAGCGATGAACGGCTTCTTTCCGACAGTGCTATGAGAGCGCTGGGCGAACGATTGGCAGCCCTCAAGCAAACGGAAGACGTATTTCCGCTTGAACAAAATGCCTTCCGGAAGGAAAGGGAAAGAAGAAGGAACGAGCTTGCGGAAATACGCAGACTAAGCGCCCTCCCGAACCTGCTGAGTGTGCGCAATGTCCCCGCCGAAGAGGAGGCCATGAAAAGCCGGGAACAATTCCGGCAGGAAAACAACAAAGCCTGGCTCAGAAATCTGCAGAAAGACAGGTATCTGAACGAAGC
>ENA-UOVV01000578-UOVV01000578.1-compost-metagenome-genome-assembly--contig:-NODE-578-length-40997-cov-10.972815_pt1 | contig 40997 bp, 33 predicted proteins | sample MGYA00238155_ERZ761577 | MGnify/ENA primary metagenome ERZ761577 (study PRJEB28898, sample SAMN06268775) | compost metagenome | isolation source: Emeryville, CA | place: USA:Emeryville, CA | collected... | reverse complement strand
TCAGTAGCGATCACTTCCCTTTCCATTGTGATCTAAATGAAAGTTTATTAACAATAACCAAATCCATACGCATGAAAAACAGGGCATTTGTATTCATAATCGGGTTTGTGGTTCTCCTTGGAAATTCCGTTACTGCCCAAACCGTATCCCCGGCACGTCAAACCGTCGGTCAAACGGAAATGGTCGGGTTCAATCTTTCGACCAGTATTCCCGAAAAATTTCTAAAGACCTACTGGACAACCTACCTGGGAAAATACGGAAAAGTACGATCTCGACGCGGTGTACAAACGTTGGAAAGAGCTTACATACCATCCTTTTCTTCCAAATCGCTGGATCTTACGAGTACCGTTTCCAGTAATCGCAACATCTCTACCGTCTTTTTAGCCGTTAAAGACGGCAGTACGTATGTTTCGAGTCCTTCGGACGCTGGTTACCTGGGGGTTGAGCAATTTTTGAAAGAATTCATGGCTTATGCCACTGCCCAGGAGGAATTGAGGTTAGTGAAAGAAGATTTTTCCAAAACACAGGATGAGCAAAAAAAGATGCTCCGCGAAAAAGATCGATTGTTGAAAGAGATTGATAGAACGGAGAAAGCACTCACTAAGTTAAGGGAAGATCTAGCTAAAAAGGAGGAGGAGTTGGAAAACTACAACCGGATTTTGGAAAGTAAGCAACAAGGGGTGAAGGAAGTCGAATCGAAGAATAAGTAAACATCTTCGGATTTATGCGCCTTACACCAAGGACGTCTGCCATTGAAACCGGGTTTCCCGGGTGACTGCGTTGCGCAATCGCTGAAGATATTCTTCTCGGGCAATTTCCACGGCACCGAACCGTAGTACGTTGTGGTTAATAAATTGGGTATCCAGCAGCTTGTAGTTTCCTTTTGAAAGGATGTCAATGAGGTAGTGAAAAGCCACTTTTGAAGCATTGCTCACCAAGTGGAACATCGACTCCCCAAAGAAGGCCGCTCCGATGGATACACCGTATAAACCCCCGACCAATTGCTTGTTTTGATAACATTCAATACTGTGTGCGTATCCGATTTTATGGAGTTCGGTATAGGCTTTAATAAGCCCCTCAGAGATCCAAGTTTCCTTTTCGTATTTCCGAGGCGCGGCACAATGGCGAATAACGGCTTCGAAATTATGGTTAATACGAACCTCGAAGACCTGTTTATTCAGTATCGGCCGTAGCGATCGGCTGGGTTTATAGGAGTCTATGGGTATGATCGCGCGTGGATCGGGTGAATACCAATACAAGGTGCCATCTTTTTCCGCCATTGGAAACACCCCGTGCATATAACCGTATAATAGATCGTCTGTTGATACTTCCTTCATAGGAGACTTTAAACCCGGCTCACTACCGTCAAGTCTGTCAAAATACGCAAAAATTATAGGTTAAATGAGGGCATTTCGACATTTTTAATCAGATTATAAAAATTTTTGCTACTGGATAGTGTTTGATAATGTTTTTTTAGCGACCTTTGTACACATTTCAATTTAGTTTGAATCGATGAACAACAATAGCTCATATAGCGTTTTTCATACTACACCATTTCGATTCAGGCCGTAAGGCCAGGCTTATCTCTTTTGCCTACGCGGCAAATATTCTCCGTCTTTACATTTTATACTAACAATTTAATCCGTGGATTACGGATGGGGTTTTTTATCCTGTTGTTTATCGATCCATGAAAAATTCTGAAAAATTCGGCCATCAATTTATCGTTCAGATCGCGAACGAAGATCATCTGCACTACGCGGAAACCATCTGCGCTGAAATGGAGGAGAGTGCCAAAAAGCGGGGGACGGGTATAGCCAAACGCTCACCGGTTTACCTGATGGAGAAAATGGTGGAGGGAAAAGCGATCATTGCTACCCATACCAATGGGGATTGGGTCGGATTCTGTTATATCGAAACCTGGGAGCATGGGAAATTCGTAGCGAATTCAGGGTTAATCGTACATCCTGACTTTCGCCAGAGCGGGGTAGCCAAAGCAATTAAGAGAAAAGCTTTTGAACTGTCTCGTCATAAATACCCCGACGCTAAGATCATCGGGATCACGACCAGCCTTGCGGTCATGAAAATTAATTCAGACCTAGGCTACGAACCCGTAACTTTTAACGAGCTTCCCGTCGAAGAAGGATTCTGGAAAGGCTGTGCCAGCTGTGTCAATTATGACATTCTTACACGAACCAATCGCAAGAATTGTCTTTGTACCGGTATGATGTACGTTCCGCCGTCTAAAAAAGAAGAAAAGCCCAAGGGTACTTGGGACTTCCTGAAAGAATCTGCCTTATACGAGCGCCTTTTGCGTATCAAGCAAAAAGTTATGTTGAGGAAAAACGAAAGTAAAAACAGCAAAAAACAGTCGGAGACCGTACCTGTGGATTAATCCCAACGACTGAAACACATAAATAATTGAGGCCTCTCCGAACTGTTTGTACAGAAATTCGGAGAGGTCTTTTAATTTTGTCAAATAATCTGCACAAGGCCTAAAAGCCTTTCATAAATTTTGATCAAATGTCTCAACCAAAAGTAGTTTTAGCATTCAGTGGAGGACTGGATACCTCATTTTGTGTCAAATATCTAAGTGAAGACCGGGGCTTCGACGTTTATTCTGTTCTCGTTGATACCGGTGGCTTTTCCGAGGAAGACTTGAAAAGCATTGAGCAAAATGCTTATTCATTGGGCGTAAAAAAACATACGACCATCGATAAAACGGAAGCCTACTACAATGAATGTATCAAATACCTCATCTTTGGGAATATCCTGAAAAACAATACTTACCCATTGTCCGTCAGTGCTGAAAGGATTTTTCAGGCAGTAGCGGTTGCCGAATATGCTCGCGAAATCGGTGCCAATGCAATTGCTCATGGAAGTACCGGTGCCGGCAATGATCAGGTTCGCTTCGATATGGCTTTCCGCATTATTGCACCGGATGCTGAAATCATCACTCCTATCCGTGACTTGAAGCTTTCAAGGGAGGCCGAAATCGAATATTTGATTAAGAAAGGTGTTGAAAGACCCTGGCATAAATCGACCTATAGCATCAACAAAGGTTTGTGGGGTACGTCAGTCGGAGGGAAAGAAACCCTGACCTCAGATCAATACTTACCCGAGGAAGCCTGGCCAACGCCCGTTTCAAAAACCGAACCCGAACGAATTTCCCTTCAATTTGAAAAAGGCGAAGTAATCGGATTAAATGATACGATTTACGATTCTCCAGTTCAGGTTATTCAACAGTTAACAGAAATTGCCCAACCTTTCGGCATCGGTCGGGATATCCACGTAGGAGACACGATCATCGGTATTAAAGGACGGGTTGGCTTCGAGGCTGCAGCCCCCATTATTTTAATAAAAGCCCATCATACCCTCGAAAAACATGTTCTGACCGAGCAACAGCTATACTGGAAAGAGCAGTTAGCCAATTGGTATGGCACCTTGCTTCATAAGGGGCAGTTCATCGAACCGGTGATGCGTAATATAGAGGCGTTTTTAACCGATACGCAAAAACATGTGACCGGGAAGGTCTTCGTCTATCTGGCTCCCCATCGTTTCCATATCGAGGGTATTACCTCGCCTTACGATTTGATGTCGCCAGTATTTGGCAGCTATGGTGAAATGAATAATGCCTGGTCGGGGGAAGATGTGAAAGGGTTTTCTAAAATCGCATCCAATCAAAATGTGATTTATGAAAAAATAAGGGAATTCGCTGAAAAAAAGCAATCTTAGGCATTCTCTGTAAATTTTGTCCGGATAGACGTGCCCTGTTAAATCCTCGGGATTATTCCCCGGCATGGGTCCGTTTATCTCTAATTTGATAATTTATGAACACTACTCAAAACCATCTGATACAGGTCGGTATTGTCGGAGCAGCCGGCTATACAGGGGGTGAGTTACTAAGAATTCTTATCAACCACCCCGGCGTCAACATCGCTTTTGCACATAGCAATAGCCAGGGAGGGAAAAAGATTTACGAAGTACATACCGATTTACTGGGCGAAACCGACATGGAGTTTGTCAATAATCCCATTCACGAACTGACGGGTAAACTCATTGTTAACGGGGTTTTATTCCTTTGCTCGGGACATGGTGCTTCAAAGAAATTTTTCGCAGAAAACTCTATCCCCGACCATATTAAAATCATCGATCTTAGTACCGATTATCGGGACGAATCGGAAGATTTTATTTACGGACTTCCGGAACTGCAGCGTGAAAAGATCAAAACCGCAACCAAGATAGCCAATCCAGGTTGTTTTGCTACGGGTATTCAACTAGCCCTGTTACCCCTCGCATCGGCCGGGCTACTCCATCATGAAATCCATGTCAGTGCCGTAACGGGAAGCACCGGGGCCGGACAAGCACTTTCCCCGACGACCCATTTCTCATGGCGAAACAATAACCTGTCGGTCTATAAGGCGTTTACACACCAGCATTTGAAGGAAATAAATCAAAACCTAGGCAAATTACAGCCCGGGTTTAGCCAAGCCATTCGATTTATTCCCTATCGTGGAGACTTTACGCGGGGAATTATTGCAAACGTTTATACATCTTTTTCAGGATCGAGGGAGGAAGCCATAGCCTTGTTCCGTGACTTTTACGCCGAACATCCATTTACCCATGTAAGTGAGCAGCCCATCGATCTAAAACAGGTTGTAAACACCAACAAGGTGTTTATCCATCTTGAGGTTCACGACGGACAATTGCTCGTGACTTCCATCGTCGACAATTTAACCAAAGGAGCCTCTGGTCAGGCTGTACAAAATATGAATCTCATGTTTGGGCTTCCTGAAACCATGGGTTTACGTTTGAAAGCACCCGTTTTTTAAATTTATCCTGCCATGTCAAAACTATTTGATGTCTATCCACTTTATGATATAGAGCCTGTCAAAGCACAGGGGAGTTACCTTTGGGACAAAAATGGCGTTCAATATGTAGATCTATATGGCGGTCATGCGGTCATCTCTATTGGCCATTCCCACCCCTATTATGTCAAAAAACTGACGGATCAACTGAACAATATCGGCTTTTACTCCAATTCAGTACAGATCCCCCAACAGGAAGAGCTAGCTGAAAAATTGGTAGAACTCTCGGGAATGGCTGATTACCGCTTATTCCTTGTCAATTCTGGGGCGGAAGCAAATGAAAACGCGTTAAAACTGGCATCTTTTCACAACGGAAGAAAAAAGGTAGTCGCTTTTAAAAAAGCCTTTCACGGTCGTACAGCTGGGGCGGTTGCGGTCACCGACAACCCTTCTATCGTAGCACCTATCAATTACAAAGACCATGTTACTTTTCTTCCCTTCAATGACGAATCAACGCTGGAAGAGGGGATCACAGAAGAAACCGCCGCCGTTATCGTAGAAGGAATACAAGGTGTAGGAGGTATTCAGGTGGCTAGTGAGTCGTTTTTGAAAGCGTTACGTAAACGATGCGATGAAACAGGGGCTATACTGATCCACGATAGCGTCCAATGTGGATACGGCCGTTCAGGAAAATTCTTCTCGTACCAATTTAGTGGTATAGAACCCGATTTAATTACGATGGCCAAAGGAATGGGGAACGGTTTTCCTATCGGTGGAGTTCTTATAGCGCCTAAATTTAAGGCGTCCTATGGCTTGTTGGGCACAACTTTTGGCGGCAACCATTTGGCATGTGCCGCAGGAATAGCCGTATTAGACGTCATTAAAAATGAAAGTCTTTTGGAAAATGCCCAGCGCATGGGTGCCTATTTATGGGATGGTATAAAAGCTATCGGTGGTTACAAAGAACTTAGAGGACGAGGCTTAATGATTGGTATTGAATATGACTTTCCCATCAAAGAGCTTCGCAATAAACTTCTTTTTACCCACAGGCTTTTTACCGGAGTAGCCGGAGCGAATACACTTCGCTTACTGCCCTCCTTAGCTTTGGGTAAAGAAGAAGCAGACCGTTTCCTGGAAGCATTAAATCAGGAAATCGGCGCAATTGTCTGAAAATTAAAACATGCAGGTTCTGTGCTATTAAGACACAGAATCTGCTCAATCCATACTCCTATTCTCTATGAATCATTTTCTTTCTGTTCACGACGTTGATAGTATAGACCGCTTGGTTAACGAGGCTATTAAAATCAAAAAGGCGCCTTTCGCTGACCAGTCGCTCGGACAAAATAAAACCCTGGGTTTATTATTTTTCAACCAAAGTTTCCGCACGCGTATCAGCACACAAAAAGCTGCAGAAAACCTTGGGATGAAGGTAATTTCCTTGAACATCGGATCGGATAGCTGGGGTTTGGAAATGGATGAAGGTGCGTTAATGGACGGGAACAAAGCCGAACACGTCAAAGAGGCGGCTGCCGTGCTGGGGCGATATTGCGATATTATTGGGATTCGCTCTTTTGCTGGCTTGCAGGATCGACTTTCAGATTACCAGGAGAGGGTGTTGGAACAATTTAAAAAACACGCCGGTGTCCCCTTAGTTAATTTAGAGTCGGCTACCCGTCATCCTTTACAGTCGCTGGCCGATTGCATTACGATTGCTGAACATAAAAAAGTCGCGAAGCCGAAGGTCGTGCTTACCTGGCTTCCCCATATAAAACCCTTACCGCAGGCGGTTGCTAACTCATTTTCAGAATGGATGTGCGGTTCGGAGGTAGAATTCGTGATTACCCATCCGAAGGGTTATGAATTATCCCCTGATTTTATTGGGAATACGCCTGTAATTTACGATCAGAAAGAAGCTTTTGAAGGCGCTCATTTTATTTATGGAAAGAATTGGTCTTCCTACCATCAATATGGGCAAATTCTAACCGATGGGCGTGATTGGGTAGTCGACGAGGAGAAAATGGCACTCACCGACAATGGGTTTTTTATGCATTGTCTCCCCGTTCGACGGAATCTCAAGGTAACCGATGGCGTTTTGGATAGCCCTCAATCCTTAGTTATTGACCAAGCGGCTAACCGGGAATGGTCGGCACAAGTAGTGCTGAAAGAGCTTTTAAAATCTCTCTAATTAACGCCCAATATCTTCCGTATACCGTCTGGGATCGTACCCTTTGGCGAAGAGCGGGTATTGATCGAAGATTTTTCGAACAACATTCCGGTAGTAATTATTAGGGTTGACATCATGGCCTAGAATTCCGGACGCATAACCCCTCCAAACTACTTGATCAGAAGCTGCATCGATCAAGGAAACGATCAAAGTACCTTTTTCAAGGGCATATTTTACCGGTTCATAGCGGAAACCTTCATTTTCAGTTTCCACCCAGGATTTGATTACCGGTTGCATGTACCCTTGATACCGCAAATTATCGTAGAAGATCCCGTAGTTTACAAGCAACGTCGGCTCTTCCGCCGTTAGCTTATACCCTCTTGCCTGCATTTGCCGACGAATAGCCTCATAAATTTCTGTACAAAGACTATTCGTATCACGCTCACATTCCAGAAAAGTATAGGTGGTGTAATCTTTGAAATTTGTCTCGTAACTGTAGTCATGCTCTACAAAAACTTTTCTGGCATTAGAACACCCCATCGAAGCGGTCAACAAGCCTACAGCGATAACATAAAGTAAACGCGAAACTACCATCAGGGAAAAAGTATTAATTGACCATTAAATAGACAGAATACGTGTAAGAAGAGAGTAAATCTAGTGAAAGGGTTTTTTAATGTCAATAGCAAAAATACGTTTTAAGAATTACCTCAATACGCATATTTAAACCTGATGATTTTTCGATATTAGAAAAATACCAAATTATAATTTGTTTTCTATTTGCCTCTTTCTCAGATCAGAAGCTCTCCTCATAGATAGCCCTGATAGTAGGCTATGGCTTGTTTCATTTCTTGGGTTTTGATTGGGATATTGTAGGCGCAACTACCCCGACCATTGAGTAGGGAGAATCGAACCTCATTCCCCAAATTTTTCTTATCCTGCTTTGTCAGCGAAACGATTGTACTGACGTCTGCATCGTCAATTTTCACGACCCCATATACGCTGAACAAAAACTCTTCGATCTCATAAAATAATTCGGATGAAATCATTTTTTTCCGATGAGACAACCAAGCTTCCATCAACATTCCAACGGCAATAGCTTCCCCGTGTAAGAGTTGCTTTGATTTGGGTTTTTCCAGGAACAAGGTCTCCACTGCATGACCGAGCGTATGGCCAAAGTTCAAAATCTTACGCAACCCACTTTCTTTTGGATCCTCCATTACGATTTTTGATTTCACGCCAATCGAATGTGCAATCAAGTCGGGGAAATTCTGATTTTCAAAATCTATCTTCCTGATTTCCTCCCACTTACTCCCATCGGCTATCAGACAATGTTTCACCACTTCTGCGAAACCTGATTTCACTTCTCGTTCGGGAAGGGTAGTTAAGAAGATCGGGTCGACAAGAACTTGCTGAGGCATGGTGAAAACACCAATATGATTTTTCAAACCCTTGAAATCTACGCCTAATTTTCCTCCCACACTTGCATCTACCTGTGACAACAACGTCGTCGGAATCTGTATGAAATCAATTCCTCTCTTGTAAAGCGAGGCACAAAAGCCCCCCATATCGCCTACGACCCCTCCCCCGATATTGATAGCCAAAGCATGGCGATCGAGCTGTGCCTGGGTCATCGCATCCCAAATCAGTTCGCAAGTTGATATGGTTTTATGGGCTTCCCCAGCAGGTACTGTTACCACCTTGTGGGCAGGTAGCAGCGGTTTTAATATTGGGTAACAATGCCGTTTCGTCCGGGTATCGGCAATAACAATAATTTTAGAATAAGTTTTCGAACGCAAAAATGAGGGCAAGGTATCAGCAAGAGGTCCGATAGTAACCTGGGAATCCATATTCATTTCAATTTTATAACCGCACAAATATAACACAGTAATTTACTCTTCCCCTGCGTTTATCTTTCAGCGATATGCACTATATTCAACTGCCTTTTACTCTTTTGTCAGGGAGGAACAGGATAACACCGTCTGAATAATTAGAAATATTTGGAGAAATTGTCATTTCTAACGCATAACTAACCATGACCCGACAAGCCTTTAAAATGCAATTATTTCCCGGGTTTGAAGCGGAATACAAACTTAGGCATGAAGCCATCTGGCCAGAATTAAAAGAGTTACTCAAAGAATCTGGGATCTCTAATTACTCTATTTTCCTTGATCGTGACACCCTAACGTTGTTCGGGGTGATGGAAGTGGCAGATGAAGAAGCACGTCTTCGCCTACCCGAGCACCCAGTCATGAAACGTTGGTGGGCTTATATGAAAGATATTATGGCCACACATCCGGATAATGCCCCCATATCTACTTCTTTGGAGGAGGTTTTCCACTTAGACTAGGCCTCAATTATTACTTTATTATGATTTCCCAAGAGCAAATACAAGCACATAACCACAGGTTTGAGTCGAAATACAAAGCCAGCTGGCTGAATCTGGCTGAAGAATTATCGCAGCTAGGTCACCGCCCCGATGAGTTGGTTAAAAAAGTGGCTGAATTTCAAGTTGCCATTCCAAGTTGGGCACTGGGGACCGGCGGAACCCGCTTTGGTCGTTTTCCTGCGGGAGGAGAACCCCGTTCGCTGGAAGAAAAAATTGCGGATGTTGGGTTAATTCATGCCTTGAACCGTTCGTCAAACCGAATCTCTCTACATATACCCTGGGATATTCCCCAGGATGTAGCCGCATTGAAAGATTTGTTGAAATCCCATGAATTGATTATTGACTCGGTCAACTCCAATACTTTCCAAGATCAGAAAGACCAGCCTTATTCTTACAAGTTCGGATCTTTATGTCATACCCAGACCGAAGTACGAAAACAGGCCATTGACCATAATATCGAAGTGGTTCGTATTGGGCAACAATTGGGCGACGAATGCAAGACCCTTACAATATGGTTAGCCGACGGCTCCAACTTTCCGGGGCAACACCATTTTCGTCGGGCTTACCAACGTACCCTCGACTCAATAAGGGCTATTTACGAAGCTACTCCACACGATTGGACTACCTTGATCGAATACAAGCCCTATGAGCCGAACTTCTATTCGATGATTATTCCAGATTGGGGTACGTCTTATAGCTTGTGCCAGCAAACAGGTGAAAGAGCTCAGGTCCTCGTAGACCTTGGTCACCATTTGCCCAATACCAATATCGAACAGATCGTAGCACGTTTGATGCATTTCGGCCGACTAGGTGGTTTCCACTTCAATGGCTCAATGTATGGCGACGACGACTTGACTACCGGAGCCATTAAGCCTTATCAACTTTTCTTAATTTTCAATGAGCTGGTTCAAGCGATCAACGATCCCGAAGTAGACAATCCACCACTCGCCTGGATGATTGATGCAAGCCATAACACAAAGGATCCGATTGAAGATCTATTACAATCTGTTCAAGCGATTAAGACCGCCTATGCAAAAGCTTTGTTGGTAGACACTGAAGCTTTATTTCAAGCTCAGGAAGAAAATGATGTAGTTAAAGCACAGGAAATCGTACAGGCTGCATTCGAAACCGACGTACGTCCACTTTTGGCTCAATCGAGATTGATTTCGGGAGGAGTCGTCGACCCTCTCAGCTTCTTCCGTGAGAATGGCATCCGAGCGAAGCTGATCGAGGAGCGCGGGCGATTTGCAATTGCAACCGGGCTTTGAGTATATCAGACTTTTGCATTTGATCTTATTATTTTAACCTTTGAAGTTCAGATTTAAGTAAACCGCAACATAAATACTGGAGGAAATGAACATAACGGTGGTTTTTGACATAGGCCGTACCAACAAGAAATACATCCTTTTCGACGACAATTTTAAAGTAGTCGAAGAAGTTTCTGAAAGCCTCCCCGAGACTACAGATGAAGATGGATTCCCAACGGAAGATCTCAATTTATTAACGGAATGGGTGACAAGCCACTGGCAGAAAATCCTGGAAAATCCCAATTTCAATGTGCGAGCCGTAAACGCAACCGCATACGGTGCTAGTTTTGTCCATCTCAATGAGAGCCACCGTACGGTCGGGCCGCTCTATTCCTATTTAAAACCTTTTCCGGAAGAATATAGCGAGCAATTTCATCGTGCTTACGGTAGTCCTGAGGAATTTGCCCTGCAAACCGGCTCTCCAAATCTTGGCTTCTTGAATTCAGGCAAACAATTGTATTGGATCAAATATGCCCGACCTAAACTGTTCCGGCAAATCCATACTTCGTTGCACCTACCTCAGTATATTATATACCTACTTACGGGTAGAAAAGTTACAGAATATACCTCTCTGGGTTGCCATACCGGTTTGTGGAATTTCGAAATGATGGACTACCACCCCTGGGTGAAGAAAGAAGGGTTACTAAAACTGTTTCCACCCACCATTGCTGCTTCGTCTTTTATTTCAAGACAGAATCCACAAATGTTGCAGTCGGGCTTCGGTTTACACGATAGTTCTTCGGCTCTTTTACCTTATAAAATCTCCTTTAAGGAATCATTTATCCTGGTTTCAACGGGCACCTGGTGTATTAATTTCAATCCTTTTAATGCCCGCCCCTTATCCACCGCTCAGTTGGCTTCCGACTGCCTGCATTACATGAGCACCGAAGGAAGTGGGGTTAAAGCATCCAGGCTGTTTTTAGGAAGAGAACACGATACTCAAGTCAGTCGAATCGCGGAATATTTCGGTGTAGCCCCTGATTTTTATACCCATTTGGACTACCTGCCTGACCTAATTTCAGGTGAAGATATACCGTTTTATCCGATGACGATGGAAGGGAATGGCCCCCGACCCGGAAAACCGGAGGGTGTTTGGGATATAACGCGATACCCTTCCGCAGAAGCAGCCTACCAGGGGCTGATGAAAGGCTTAACCGAACTTTTATTTATCTCCCTGGATCTAATTGGGGTTAATGAAGTTGAATCCATATATCTCGATGGCGGGTTTGCTCGGAACCAGGTCTTTACGAAAATGATTGCAAAAAATTACCCTAAACATAAGGTGTATTCAACAAAGCTGCCCCAAGCCACCGCCCTGGGAGCAGCACTTCATATTACACGACCACAAACTTTTAATTTTCCCGGCGAGATTACAAAAGTAGAACTGTGATTTCCATTCTAATATAGATCCGGTAGCCCGTGGTCGTAGGATCGCGGGCTATTTTCGAGTGAAATGTAATCGTTCTCCCTTTTTCGATAAATCAAATTTACCTTCCGCATAAGCTAAATGCCCGGATACCCAGGTATGAGTTACCCTACTATGGAAGATTTCTTTCTCAAATGGTGACCATCCACATTTTGATTCCAAGTCGGCCGTTTCTACTTGCATTTCAGCATTTAAGTCAACTAAAATCAGGTCGGCCCAATACCCTTCTCGTACATAACCCCGTTCTTTGATTTGAAAACAATCGGCTACCGAATGGCTGGTTTTCTCCACCACCTTTTCCAGTGTAATTTTTCCTTGTTTGACCATTTCCAACATAACCTGCAAGGCATGTTGGGTCAAGGGTAAACCCGACGGAGCTTTCCAATAACTTTCGGATTTTTCTTCAAGGGTGTGCGGCGCATGATCGGTGGCAATCACGTCAATCCGATCATCCAAAATCGCTTCGAGAATCAAATTTTTATTAGGCAGGGCTTTGATCGCCGGATTACATTTGATTTTCACCCCCAGATTTCGATAATCATCACTATCAAACCAAAGGTGATGCACACATGCTTCAGCTGTAATGCGCTTTTCGTTGCCATCCTTAAGCAATATTCTTCCATTATCTCGGATCCCTTTTTCGAATAAGGACGTTTCTACGCCGGTTGAAATATGGAGAATATGAAGTCGTGTGCCGTGTCTCCGTGCCAGATCTACCGCAAAGGAAGAAGATTTGAGACAGGCTTCTTCGTTACGAATCAATGCATGGATGTCGTAAGGGACATTTTCGCCATATAGTTTTTTGAAATGGGCTAATCGAGCTTGTACGGTTGCTTCATCTTCACAATGCGTGGCAATAAGCATCGGTGCCTCTTGAAATAGTTTTTCCAATACCAAGGGAGAGTCAACCAGCATATTCCCAGTAGATGAACCCATAAAGACTTTTATCCCGCAAACATTTTCGACCGGAGTTTTCAGGACTTCCTCGAGGTTGTCATTGGAAGCCCCCATGTAAAAGGAATAATTCGCTAAAGACGTTTGAGCGGCGATTTTATATTTATCTTCCAATAATGATTGGGTCAATGTATTAGGAACTGTATTGGGCATTTCCATAAAAGAGGTAGTACCGCCTCTAACGGCTGCACGGGCTTCAGTTTCGATCGTCGCCTTATGGGTTAACCCAGGTTCTCGAAAATGCACCTGGTCGTCAATCATTCCCGGTAACAAGTACTTCCCTCGTGCATCTATAATGATATCGGCCGATTCACCTTGCAAGTCCGAACCCATCTTTTCTATACGTCCCTTTTTAATGAGTACATCAGACGGTAGAATTTTCCCTTCATTTACCAGGTTGCCGTTGAGTATCAGGTAATTCATTGCTGGAGCTGTGTTTAATAAATTATAACGCTGGGTTAAAACTAAGCATTCTTATCCTATTTAACTTGTGGTGTACTGTGCAATTGGGCAAAATTCGCTTCTCCACCTATCACTCACAATCCAGGTAAGATCAGGGTAATCCCCTCGACATTTTTAGTTAGTTTAGGGCCAAATTCTTCGCCTACGAAGCCGCCCCCTATCAACGGTGTCTGTCCTTATAAGGAAATTGATGCCTCTTACGTTATAGGAACGGAATAGAGATAACGGTGCTGGAGATTAGCCCCAGAAGAGGACCAAATGTTTTCTCAACCGAAAATAACATACAAACATGAGAAAAGGACTGTTTATACTACTGGCTTTACTTGCCACCGTAGAAATCCAAGCACAATCTGTCGCAGAGATTGCTCGAACCAAACCGCAGATCAAACTAAGTATATTACCCATGTTTCACCTCGACAACGCCTTTATGCTAGGGGCAGAAATTCCGATGGGTAATGGTCGTTTCTCCCTACAGCCTGAATTCGGTTACGGTCCTGCCCAAAGCAATCTTTGGTACGAATGGTGGTTTCACGATAGCTATCCTGACAAGACAACGATTCGGACCAAATTGCAGTTTAGATCTTATTTTAAAGAAGGAAGTGTGTTCCGGGGCTATTATGGAGCAGAATACAGTTACTTACAGAGCGATTTTAATCAAGATCATTCCTATATGGATAACGGTCTTCCTGTGGTGATCAACCCGTTGGAACTACGACGAACATCCCATGCCGTTCATGGAATAATGGGCTGGCAAGGGTATTTTTCCAATCGGCTGACCATTGATTTTCAATTCGGATTTGGACTTAAAGCTACCGAAAATCGTTCCTTGACTCCGGGGATACCCCAAGATGAGCTCGACAAGATTAAATTGGATGAAAGAAAATGGTTGGGTCGTAGCCTTAGCCTGGGACAATACGGCCCTTTCCCGAGTTTTATGACCGCAATTAGCATAGGGTTCGTATTGGGAAAAGTCAATTGAAGTTAATTCCATAGTTCTGCTCATGCGAAATTTTTATTCCTTCGTTTATGTCTTACTGTTTGTTAGCCTCGTATTTTTCACTACCCCTGTAAAATCCCAAACATTACTGGAACAAAACCGAGATCATGTAGTTTTAAAATGGGCTCCTCTATCCCTGTTTGAATACTACAATACATTTCTATTGGGGGTGGAAATTCCTTTCCGCAATCCACGTTTTACATTTCAACAAGAGTTGGGATATGGTCATGCCAGTATGAGCATTTGGTTTACAGAGGATGAGGCAAGGCCAAATCGACATGTCGTCCGCTCCAATTCCCAATTTCGCTTTTACATAAAGGAATGGAAATCGTTTCGCCTGTTCACTGCGGCTGAATACTTTTTACGACGATCACGGACCTATGCTATCGAATTTGACCCCCACGACTGCGAGGGCGGTTGTGCCGATTACTCAGGAGCTCCTTATGACACAGAACGCATTGTGAATGCCTTGCACTTGAAATTTGGCTTTCAGGCTTGGTTGTCGCGTAGAATCAGTTTAGAAGTCTACACAGGGTACGGTTATAGAACCATTAAAAGCCAATCACTTACACCGGGCGTGTCTCCCTTATGGTGGGATATTCCTCAGGCGAGTCTTCGCGAACCATTACCCAGTTTTGCTCCCGGATTCCAAATAGGCCTCCTTCTGGGTAAGTAGGGAAGGTTATCGTACATCAGCTACGCAGCGAAATCCAAGGTTATTGCTGGCACTGGTGACTTCTCCTTTCCCTCTACTTCCTGCTTTATAGCGAATACAATATTGATCACTACATAGAAAAGATCCACCTCTTTGCACCCGTTTAACGGCACCGGGTTCGTCGGGGTCGAAACTATCTGAAGGACCTTTGGGGTTGTCCTTTTCCCTCTTCATGTAATAGTCTGGGCGGTAAAAATCGGAACACCATTCCCAGACATTTCCTTCCATATCGTATAAACCAAAGGCATTGGGTTTAAATGTACCCACGGGTGCTGTCGTCGCGAAACCATCTTCGTTTGTATTGCCATGGGGGAAATCTCCCTGAAAAATATTGGCCATCCAAATTCCATTGGGTTTTAATTCATTGCCCCAATAATAAGGTTGGTTGTTGCCGTTACCTGCTTGAGCAGCCCATTCCCATTCCGCTTCCGTGGGAAGTCGTTTGCCTGCCCACTTAGCATAGGCTTCAGCATCTACATAGCTAATGTGTACGACGGGGTGATCCTCTCGGCCTTCTATACTACTTCCGGGCCCCTCCGGTGTTTTCCAGGTTGCTCCGGGTACATAACGCCACCATTGTAAGGGATTATCCAATGAAACCCGATGTGTTGGCGGCGTAAAAACGGCAGAACCCGGAACCAGCATATCGGCAGGAACACCAGGGTAATCGGCTGGATTGAGCGGCAATTCAGCAACTGTCTTATAGCCCGTTTCCTCGACAAATCGAGCGAATTGCGCATTGGTTACCTCCGTTCGGTCCATATAGAAAGGCGAAACAGAAACCTCATGAATAGGTCGAGAATCGGGGAATTCATCATTCCCCATCAAGAAGGTTCCACCGGGAATCAGGACCATGCCGGTAGTGTCATATGTTGGGGTAGTTTGCCCCAACTTTTCGGAGTGAGTACCACTATCCGCACCTTGTTGAGTACCGCAATTCGTAAAAATAGTTGCCGCCAACAGGCACCATATTATAGAAATAGAGCGTTTGCGCATTGTTTATGTATGATTGGGTTGAAAAGATACTGGACGAATCCAACAAGTGCAAACCCTATCATCGAATAAGACCCAGAAAATAATCCGAAGGGAGATCCTCTACTTACGTTTTTCTCCGTTTCTTTTTGGCAGACGGAAAGAGAACATTGTTAAGAATTAAGCGGTAGCCGGGAGAATTGGGGTATAAGTTCAAATCGGTGGGTTGACGTCCCATTCCACGTCCCCCTCTTCTTCCTTCCGGATCGTGCCCTCCATAGAAAGTCCATTGCCCCCGCCCTATTTCGCCATAGATGTAACGATCGGAGTATTCTCCTTTGCCCATGACCAAGACCTCGGGTTTAACAGTTTTTGGGTTGAAAGCAGTGGTTTGTCCGAAAAATTCCCGAATCAAAAATTCATGATTTTGTACGAGCATCGCCGGTACTATATCCCATTTCGCAGAAAAATCGAAGAGAGAAAAGTAGCTTTCCATTCCGCCTCCCCAACCGGCCATTACCGCTGAGTTGATGTTCGAAAAACCCATACCGCCATAGCCATCCAGGTCTAATTTAAAATTTTGGAAGGCAAAGGATTTTTCAAAATCCAGTTTGGATTGAGCATTGGGATCAACGCCATCACCATCGAAAATAGCTTCTACGATATCGATTCCATCGGCTGCTAGGGCTATATCAAAAGTTTCTGCTCCAGAACACATCGCAAATAGAAACCCACCCCCAAGGCAGTAATCTTTGATTGCTTTAGCGACGGCCAATTTCATTTGGGAAACTTTGGTATAACCATGGCGATGAGCTATAGCTTCCTGGGCACGAATATCTTGAAGGGAAGTACGACGAAGGCTTCTCCCAAACTGTCCGGTAAAATCCTCATGATGCAGATGTAACCAGTCGAAACGGGCAAGTTCACCGTTTAGAATTTCCTCATCATAAATTACTGTAAAAGGAATCTCCGCATAACGCAATACCAAGAGTACAGCGTCGGTATCTTCAAATTGCGCAGGACTGATGTTGATCGGTGAATAAACGGCAATACGAGCGGCTTTATGCAGTTTTACCAGGTTCATATTTACTTCTTCCTGCATAATTTCCGCTTGGATTCCGTCAAATTGTGCATTTGAAATTACTTCGTAGGAAACCCCTCTCACCACACATTCTGTTTCCCACTTTTTTTCAAAATCCACTGCAAAACTCCCGCCCCTGTAATTGAGCAGCCAATCAACTTCTCTATCTTCAAACAAAACCTGATAGGCAATGCCATAGGCTTTCAGATGATTGGCTTGGGTACCATCCATCGGAATAATTAACTTGTTAGCATTTCCGGCTACCGGTATAATCAGTAACAGCCCTAGCAGACAGCCTTTCATACGAGACATATTAGGTTAGGGTTATCAGGATACCGAAGTTACTCAAAATGAATGTGATAAGCTATTATTATCCGAAACATTTCATCGATTCACCCCCCTTAAAAGGCAATATTTCCATGGTATATTCTAATATTATTTGCAGAGAATTTGATTAGGATGGTCGTTCACTATCCATAGAGATAAGATGGGGAAGTGAAAATTCTTTTTAGATAAAGCTCGGCATTTTAATAAATTTACACCCGGTTTTCAGCTTTGGGCAAACCCCGATTTTATATTAAGTTCGCGCTCTTACTTCAATAAGACCATGTTAAAACGCTTATTCGGCTATCTGGACAGGCAGAAATACCCATTTGTGGATGGCATCTATTACCTAGTAATGATCATTATCCTAATCTTGGGTGTCCTCTTGATGAAATAGTTGTGGCAAAGCCTTTATTATTTATTGTAAATCCTAAATCGGGCACGAATGGCACCGAACTCCCCACTTTACTTCAATTTATTGAAGACAAGATGAAGGAATTGGGGTATGTATGCCAAACGGTAGTGACCGAATTTAAAGGGCACGCTACCCAACTTGCTTCCACCGCCGTAAAGTCGGGTAGTTGGAGTGCTATCGTGGCTGTGGGAGGCGACGGTACGATTAATGAAGTAGCTCGTGCTATGCTGTTTCAGTCTACGCCTATGGGAATTGTACCCGCAGGTTCTGGAAATGGTCTTGCCCGCCATTTACACATTCCGGTCAATACGAATTCTGCTTTACATCGTTTGGTAGAAGGTACCCCGGTAAAAATTGACTCTGGGCTAATCAACGATACTCCTTTCTTCTGTACCTCTGGCATAGGGTTCGATGCCTCCGTGAGTCATTATTTCGCTTCTTCCGAATCCCGAGGTCTGCGTGGTTATATCCGATTTTCGCTCGAAGCTTATAAAGACTATCGTCCCATAACGGTGACTATCGATGACGAAACACTAACGGCATTTTTAATCACATTTGCCAATGCCGGACAATACGGAAACAACGCCTGGATTGCCCCTAAAGCGAGTGTCACAGATGGAATTTTGGATCTTTGTTATGTTCAGCCCTTTCCCGATTGGTATAGCATGATTTTGGGAGCCCGGTTGTTTGCAAAAACATTGGATCAATCGCAATATGTATCCTATCGGCAGTTTCAATCCCTGCGATTAACTACTACCACGCCCCTACCTGCTCATTTTGATGGAGAGCCCCTCGTGGTGGAGGGTGAAGTTATCGTCCGCTCGGTCCCGGGAAGTCTAACCGTCATTTGTTAGTCTCTCACGAATGTTCACCCCACTAAATACCGATCGTCTACCTTCCCGATTTGTCGAATCGAATGGTAAAACCTATTTATGGTTTAGTGGTACAGACTATCTGGGTATGGCCTTCCACCCCAGACTAGTCCAGTTATTATCGGAGAATTTGAATTCGCTTGGATCTCATTTTGGAAGTTCGCGGAATAATAGTTTACGAATTTCAGTATATGAAGAAGCCGAAAAGGAGCTAGCTAAATTTACCGGCGCCGATGACGCCCTATTGGTCAGCTCAGGCATGTTAGCGGGTTTTATAGTTCGATCGACGTTACCAACCATACTTGCAGAGCTCCACCCTCAGCACCAAATTCGAGAGTACGAAGCTCCGATGCTTCACCCTGCACTGAGACGCCTAGGGAGCAAAAACCCGACATGGCTTAACTGGGCAGCATCGCTAGCTGACCAAATTAGAGGAGAATCTCAGGGAATTTACCATGTATTGTACAGCGATTCGATCGGTACACCACTAACCAGCGGATATGACTTTAAATTATTATCCCAGTTACCCGATACACTATTAGTAGTCGACGACGCCCATGGATTGGGGGTTCTTGGAGAAAATGGAGAAGGATCTTATCCATTAATTCGATCTAATACCCAACAGGAATTGCTCCTTATCGCCTCCCTTAACAAGGCTATGGGAGTGCCTGGAGGTGTCATTTTGGGTTCTCGGAAAATACTCCATAAAATCCGGAATTCAGCTTTTTTTGGGGGATCCTCGCCTATACCTCCCATCTATGCTTATGCATTGACGCAATTAATACGAGAGGGGATTTACCGGCAATCTCACCAACAATTGAAGGAATTAAACACCTACTTTCTGAATCAACTAACTTCCCCTAGTGCGTTTCATTATGTTGAAAACTATCCAGTTTATGTGAGTTCGGATGCAGGGCTTTTTCACCACCTCCTCTCCCAAAACATTCTCGTTTCCTGTTTTCCCTATCCTACCCAGCAGGATCCAGTTTTAACGCGGATTGTTATTACTGCAGCCCACCAACCCAACGATTTGGACTGGTTAGCGGAATGCTGTAACTCCTATTTCGCTTAATTAAACCTGCTCCTTTTTCCCTCTTACATTCATTACGACCGCACCGATCAGTAAAATCATCATCAATATAGAACTGATTAAATCGATCTTACTCCCCACGGCCACGGAAACAGGTTCAAAACTAAACTCGATCGTGTGATTACCGGCAGGCACTCGCAGCGCTCTAAGCACGTAATTGGCTCTTAGAAGATCGGCTGGTTGCCCGTCAATGCGAACCTTCCATTCATCTCTCACATTGTAGTAAATTTCAGAGAAGACCGCTAATTGATCAGACGTAGCCGTACTTTCATAAACCAGTCGATCTGGGGTGTAGCTTACTAACCGAATACTGCGGCTACTGTCAGGCACGATAAGCAAATTCTTTAGTCCTAAGGCAAATTTTTGATCGAGCACCGCTTCAGATTCGGGATTCAAATTATCGAGAGCCGCCATTTCTTCATCGGCGTTGGCTACAATTTTAAAGCTATCAACAAACCAGGCATTACCCAACGCCTCGGGGTTCGGCCGAACCACAGTCATCCCATTTTCTCCTACCGTCAAAATATATTTGGCGTTTAGCATGTTCAAAATTCCGGGATTTGCCGATGGTTTTGCAATTTGACGTTCGATCAATTCCTGGTATCGTCTAAGTTTAGCTCCATGATACCCCCCAATAGATTTATGGAAAAAAGATGCCTCTGCACTCTGAAACGGACTTCTTGTTAAATCAAATACCCGATAATGAGGATCAGGATCTTTTAAAATTTCTTGATCCGCCGGACCCGGTTGGCGGGTATTCTCAGCCTGTTGTTTACTTACAAAGTCGTCATTGTTGAGGTAGCGCTTTCCAACGCCGAACATATCAATCACCACCATAAAAGCCAGTAGGCTAAAGAACACTACCGGCTTAATTTTATCGCGCATCCAAAGCACGATAAGACCTACCGTAAACGCAATAAGTACAAAGGTTCGGAAAGCATCCACTTTAAAAAGCGACGCTCTATCATCGGCAATCGCCCTGACGATTTCCTCAGCAAAAGAGCGATCCTGGACACTTTGAGTTAAATTATCGATCAGTTGTGCGTCATAGGGTCCTCTAAAACTGAAAAATAATTGAGGCATTAATGCGAGTATAAGCGCTACCCCTCCCGTAAGACCAAAACTGATCCATAAGGGGCGTTGCAATTCTTTCCAGGATAACTTTCTTTTAATAATCTCGTTCAAAGCGAGACTGCCCAAGATAACCATAAACAGCTGTGTAAATGCCAGGGTCATCGTTACCGCTCTGAATTTGTTGAACATGGGGAAATAGTCGAAGAAGAGGTAATTAATAGAAGAAAAGTTTTTTCCCCATGCCCAAACCGTATACAAGGCTGCGAAGCCTACCAGCCACCATTTCATTCTTCCCTTCACTAAGAACATGCCAAGTACGAAAAGAAAACATATGATAGCCCCTGCATAGGCTGGTCCGCCGGTTCCTGGTTGGTTACCCCAATAGAGCGGCACGGGCAGGGATCTGACAAAACTAAGGGCATTACCGGCGTCCACTCCCCTGCGCGTTAGCGCTTTATAGGTCTGAGATTGTTCATCAAGGCTGGAATTTCCCGATCCACCCCCATATGCATTTGGAATCAGTAGGTTAATCGTCTCCCCTATGCCGTAGCTCCAAGCAAAAGCATATTCCTTGTCAAGGCCATCTTGGGGTTTTGTTTGAGTAGCTCCTTCCTGGGGGGCAAGTTCCGACTTCCCACGGATCGTCGCTTTCGAGTAATCATAAGCATTCCACAGTCGGGTGGTATGTGTACCCACAGCCAATATGACTGCCACCACCAGGCCAATAGCAATTCTTAAAAATTCATTTGTATTCTTCTTTTTTAGTAAGGCTACACCTTCCATAATCACGAATACCACCATAGCCAGTGCCAAGTAATAAGTTATTTGCACGTGGTTGGCATAGAGTTCCAAAGAGAGAAATAAGGCAGTCACGGCAGCTCCTGTAAGCCAATTTTTCCGGAAAGCGAGGACGATACCCGCTATTACACCGGGTGCATAGCCAATGGCCATCACTTTCGAAATATGACCGGCTTCGATGCTGATCAGGTTAAAAGTAGCGTAGGAAAAAGCTACGGACCCCACGAAAGCAAGCCCCGGTGATCTTGTCAGGGCTATGATAAGAAGATAGGCGCTTAACAGACTTAAAAACAGGATACAAGCTGGAACGGGCAGTAAATGGTAAATGGCACGACCGATCTTCGTCGACCAGCTTCCTGGAAAATCCCCAGCGATCATAAAGGCGGGCATCCCACTGAACATACTATTGGTCCAATTAGCCCATTCCCCGGTTTTTTCGTGGTAATCTTTTATTTCCTTAGCACCTGCTTCGGCTTGAGTGATATCGTGCATAGGCAGTTTTTTCCCTTCCATTAACGGGGAAAAGTAGCCCATGGTTAATATCAGAAAACCGATGATGGAGAATAAGTGGGGACGAACGACTTTCCAGGAAAAAACAGCATTCATATAATTTCTATTTCCTATATTAATAAAATGTATCGCAAGTGTAGTCTTTTTAACCCAGGGCAATAGTAACAATTTTGGTAAAATGGGGTTAAAAAGGGTAATTACCTGCCCTGCCCACAAAGATATAAGTATTGACTATTGTATATTGTATTAATTTTCGATAAAGAATTGTGAATATTTTATCAAATACGAAAGTTACTTTGCCTTTGATCCGAATAACCTAATAAATTTGCGCCGGACAAGGCAAAAAATAAAACGACCCCACTTGCCTCATCTATGCGAGTTGTTCTATAACGATCTGTTTTATGAAAAGAATTGGCGTGTTTACATCTGGAGGAGATGCCCCGGGCATGAATGCCTGTATCCGGGCCGTTGTACGGGGGGCAATTTATCATGGCGTTGAAGTATTTGGTATCAGAAGGGGATATAGCGGAATGATTTCTGGAGATATTTTTCAGATGAGTTCGCACTCGGTAAGCAATATCATTCAAAGGGGAGGTACCATATTGAAATCGGCCCGTAGTAAGGATTTTCTTACGAAAGAAGGACGTAAAAAAGCATATGAACAATTGCAGGCACACGGTATCGAAGGGCTGGTGGCGATTGGCGGAAATGGGACTTTTACCGGGGCTTTGACTTTCTATGAAGAATTCGGAGTACCTACAGTGGGTGCCCCTGGTACCATCGATAATGACCTTTACGGAACAGATTATACCATTGGCTTTGATACAGCTGTAAACACAGCGTTAGATGCCATCGATCGTATCCGTGATACTGCGGGCTCTCACGACCGCGTGTTTCTAGTCGAAGTAATGGGTAGGGACGCAGGTTATATTGCGGTTCAAGCTGGAATAGGTGGGGGTGCCGAAATGGTGATGGTTCCGGAAGTGTTGACACCCGTTTCTGAAGTGGTCAAAACTCTGAAAGAAGGATGGAATCGATCCAAATCTTCGTCGATTATCATCGTGGCAGAAGGGGACGAGGAAGGTAGTGCGATCCAAATTGGAGAAAAAATCAAAAACCTTATTAACTCCGAGGACTTAGATCTGAGGGTAACTACCTTAGGCCATATTCAAAGAGGAGGGGCTCCGAGCGCTCATGATCGGATCCTGGCCAGCCGCTTGGGATTAGGTGCCGTGGAGGGTTTATTGACAGGCCAACAAAATGTAATGGCTGGTATAATCAATAATGAATTAGTTTACACTCCGTTGGAAGACACCATCCGCTTGCCGAAACCAATTAATGAGGACCTGCTCCGCATGGTAAGAATTTTAAGTACTTAGCGGTAGCCCGCCATTTTATAGGCGATCATACCCACCCATTCCCGCCAAAGCTTCTGAAAGGCTTCGGAAGCTTTGGGGTCGGGAGTTAGGCAGTATTTTAAAGGAAGATGATCAGGAGAAATAAAGAAATCGGACGGAAACGGATCGGTTCTTAGGCCGACCTTCGTGAAGCAACCGATGGATCGCCGCATATGATAGGCGGATGTGACGAGGAGCAAATCTTGTGCGGGTTCATCTTCCAACATTGAAGCCACGAATAATGCATTCTCATAGGTGTTTCTGGCTTTGGTTTCCAATAAAATAGCTTCGTCGGGAACACCCCACTCCATTAATAACTTCTTCGCCAGTTGGACCTCTCCCCTACCCTGAGCGATCAAATTCGGGTGATCTGCTCCGGTCAATAAAAGCTTTCGACAAATTCCTTTTTTATATAAAAAATAGCCTGTTAAAAGACGATCCGACCCACGTTCCAAGTCAAAATATTCAGGTATTGGTGAATAAGCGCCTAGAAGACCGCCGGATAAAATGATACCCAAGTCATAGGTTTTGCCCGTTGCGGTTTTGTTTTGAGCCGGCCATTCCCATAATTTGTACAATTGGGCCACCAAATATGTATTGGATTGCAGATAAAAAAATAAGGCGATAATGCCAATGAACACCCGGATTTTCGTTTGTTTAATAAAAAACAGGATCGCCACTAAGCCCCATAGCATGAGGCAGTAGGGCATTATCATGAAATCCAATAATTTTGAAAAGAAATAAAACATAATGGGTTCTGATTTTTAAGCAGAAAAACCGGGTTATATGGGCACGGTTAGTAATACCAAAATGAATTGTAAATAGCTTTTAATCCTATGCTTAGTTTATATAAAGCGAATGTTCCCTTTCTGATCCACACGATTCACTCTTCGATCAAAAATAGCAAATGGCCTGCGATCTTAAGTTTTGTCCTTTGTATTATTTATGCCCCTACTGTCAACGGGCAATCGGGCTACGAAATTGAAGTGACATTAAAAGGGTTGCGTGACACCTCCTGTGTTTTAGGTCATTACAATTACAGTAGAAGCTCGTTTATTGCCAGAGATACTGCCCAGGTGGATGCTCAGGGTAAAATGGTTTTTCGGGGGGAATCTTTGCCTGGCGGAATCTACCTAGTATTGCTCCCTGGCAATGCAAAATGGGCTGAACTGGTCTATTCAGGAACTGAAACCCGTTTTTCTCTAGAGAGTGACACGGTTGATATTGTGGGAAATATGGTCGTTAAGGGCTCGAAGGAAAACCAGTTTTTCTATGAATACCAACAAACGATGGCAGCCAAGATGGAGGAAATTTCGCGTTTGAGTCAAACAAACCCACAGGATCCTCAAATTGCAAAATTAAGAAAAGATGTAGAAACCTACCGTAAGACGGCCATTGAAAGCAATTCCGACCTATTTACGTCTAAATTCCTAAAGGCGATTCAAGCTCCCGAGATCCCACCAGCACCGAAACTACCCAATGGAAAAGAAGATTCGGTATGGGTTTTCAATTATTACAAAAGTCATTATTGGGACGACATTGACTTTAACGACGACCGCCTATTGCGAACGCCAATCTTGCAAAACAAGATGGATCAGTACGTAAAAAACCTCATTGTTCAACACCCCGACTCCCTGATTAAAGAAGCAGAAGCATTGATAGCACGTTCGCAAAACAAGGATTTCCGATACTTTCTCATTCGCTACTTTGCCGCTGAATACGAGAACCCGAAAGCTGTAGGAACAGAAGCCGTTTTCGTTCATATGGCCGAAAAATATTATCTGGGTGGAGAAATTGCCCTTTCGGAGGACGGTCGCCGAAGAATTGCCGAACGTATCACTGTCTTAAAGCCGTTGTTGGTAGGCAAAAAGTTTCCGGACCTTCCCCTATGGAATCCCGAAAAGCAACCCTTTAATGTGAACGATGTCAAAGCTGATTATCTGGTGGTCTTTTTTTACTCACCTACCTGTGGACATTGTAAAGAATCAGCTCCGAAGCTTTTGGATTTTTATGAAAAGTTCAAAATGGAAGGAGTCAAAGTGGTGGCAATCGCCAGTGAAAACTCAGAGGAAGAATGGAAGAAATTTATATCCGAACAGAAAACTTCACCCATTATCAACGGCTTTGACTACAGCGGTCAAATCGATTTTAGATCGCGATTTGACGTTTTGACCACGCCAACCGTATACATATTAGACAAGGACAAAAAAATATTGGCGCGAAAAATGCCTGTGGAACAACTGGGCGATTTTTTGAACTTTCATAAAAGGAAATTTGCTCGTCAATAGCCGATTATCAACGCATCTTCGCCCTTTTCACAAGATAAGTCATCAAAATTGATTCTAAGCCTTGGGAGATATCCGCCTCTACAAAGTCAATTTTATATTGACCACATTTTAATTTTAAGTCCGTATAGTATTTTTCCATTCTTTCTCGATAATAGCTCCTTACTTGGTTGGGTTGTACTTTAATTCGGTCACCGGATTCAACATCAATGAATTCATAGGGCCGGTCTTCAAATTCAAAGGCTAGTTCGGTTTTCCGATCGGTAATATGGAACAAAAGTACTTCGTGAAGGTTGTGTCGAAGGTGTTGAAGAGCTGGAAACAGTGCCTCTTCGTGTTCGCTATTTTCGAACATGTCGCTGAAAATCACCACCAACGAACGTTTTTGAATTTTTCTGGCGATTTCATGCAAAACCTCCGCAACGGCCGTCTTCTTTTGTTGAGGGGCTTGGAGCAGAAGTTCGTTCAAATCGAGCATTATTTTATGCACATGCGACGGGGTTGACTTCACCGGCGTCTGTTTTTCAATGGTATCCGAAAAAACGCAAAGGCTCACTGCATCCTTTTGGCGTTGTAACAAATTGGCCAAGGCTGCTGCAGCCAGTACACTGAATGTTATTTTTCCATGATTGTGCTCGGGATAGTACATCGACGACGATGAGTCGATCAGGAGGTGACAGCGGAGATTCGTTTCTTCTTCGTAACGTTTGACGAAGAGTTTATCCGTCTTAGCATATACCTTCCAGTCGATATGGCGCGTACTTTCGCCGGTGTTATAAAGGCGATGTTCGGCAAATTCCACGGAAAAACCATGGAAAGGCGATTTGTGCAGACCGGTTATAAATCCCTCCACCAGCTGTTTCGCAAGAAATTCAATATTTCCGTAAGCTTTGACAGCTGCTAGGTCAAGACTTGATTTTGACATGCTCAGTGATTTCTCAGCGAGAATTCCGCAAGTATACTCCTGCTAGCCTTCCCTCCTCATGTTCAAATAGTTTTCCGTCGGTTCCCACGACCCGCGCTTTCACATTGGCGACTCCGACAGTAAGGATACCCAACTCTTTTGCAGCAGCCTGCGATATGTCAATCACATGGTTTTTTACCCAAGGACCCCTATCATTAATCCTTACGACGACCTGGTTTCCGTTTTGGGGATTAATTACCTCCAATAAGGTATTGTGAGGTAGCGTACGATGGGCTGCCGTAAATTCACGGTTAGAAAAAATCTCACCGAAGGCCGTCTTTCGCCCTTCAAACCTTTTCGAATAATAAGAAGCTTTACCCGTGAAAACCTCCGTATCGTCTGGGTTAAAGGGGTTAACCAAGGTTAAAATCGTGGTAAGACCCAATAGAAGCGTTGAATGAATCATAAATTTTCAAAAGCTTACCGTGACCGGCAATGCGGAATTGATTGCAATCGAACGGGCAAATATATTGAAACTTTCCGGTAGAGACACGCCAGGAAGCGTTGGCAATACTTCAGATTAACGATTTCGATCCAAATTAATGATCTATTTCTACAATAAATTTTTTGCATTTCATAAACTTCTCTAAATTAGCGTGCAGAAAAGCATTTACATCAAATTTAAATTTAAGTGGAAGACAGAGAGAAAATCTACTCCAAGAGAGTTAGAGCGGGGAAACGTACCTATTTCTTTGATGTTCGCTCAACTCGCTCCAACGACTACTATTTGACAATCACTGAGAGCCGTCGCCATCAACAAGGGGATGGGTTCACGTACGAAAAACACAAGATGTTTTTGTACAAAGAGGATTTTGACAAATTTGTAGAAGCACTACAGGAGACTGTAGATCACGTGAAATCAGAGTTGATGCCTGAAGTTGACTTTTCTCAATTCGCCCGCTCGGAGAACGACTACGATGAAGTATCGGGTGATTCAGGACTGAAATGGGAATAGCGATTACGCTATTTTAATTCGCGTACAGAAGCCATTGTGCCCTTGGAGTTGATCCAAGGGTTTTTTAGGTTACACTCCTGAGAGGTTAACTTCTATCGACCTCGTACCACCGCCACACCCTGAGGAGATTATTGTATTATTTAAGGACGAATTCAATTATTCGTATCTAATACCCTCATTTTGTTTAAACTCTTCCTAGTTGTTTCGTAGAAATAAACGGCTGAATTTCCATTTTTAACTATGCTGCTGAGGTAAAGACGCTTACTGGCCAAAGCCGGTGGAAAGCTTATCTAAGCCTTTAGTTTTTACTACATTTCCCGGACCGCCACGACAGCTCAAGACCAAAACTTGTGGAGTCTGTTGTAATTTTTTTCGGATCAATCTCTATTCATGTGAAATGCGTTGGACTTCACTAATTGGACTAACTCGACAAATTCTTTACCAAGGGTAACGGCCTCCCAACCGTTTTTATTCCTTAACCGCTTACTTTCGTTTATAATTACTTGATAGCTGGATCGTTAACGACCTCTTGCGTAACTTGAAATGGGCGGGGGTGGGGGGAATCCCCTCGAAAAGCGATCAGGAACAAAGTTTGTGAGGTGTGTTGCCCTATTCATGTACCGGTCTCAGGGTTGGAAAAACAATAGTTACCTAATTAACACGAGTCTAATTTGCTTCACTAAACTGCACCAGCAAAATTGCTGATACCCAACCAATTCATTGGGAAGATAGTCGCGATGGCCATAGTATAAAAAGATGACAAGCCGGGGCAATATGTCGGCCGGAGGAAAAAGATTCCGAAACTGAACTTACCACAATAGATTCGCAGGATATCTCGAAAGGGAACATTACCCAACAACCGGATACCAGGAGGAGGTAGGAAAGGATTTGTCAGTATAAATATCTACCTTTGCGGGCAAATTTTTAATTATCAATTACGCTGTTTATCATGAGTCTTAAGTGCGGGATCGTAGGTCTGCCCAATGTTGGTAAATCCACTCTATTTAATGCCATTTCTACTGGAAAAGCCGAGGCGGCTAATTACCCTTTCTGCACAATTGAGCCCAATGTAGGGGTGGTAACAGTACCGGATGAGCGATTGGATATTCTTGAGAAATTGGTCAATCCACAACGGGTTTTGCCTACCATTATCGAGTTTGTGGACATTGCCGGCCTGGTCAAAGGAGCCAGTCAGGGCGCTGGCCTAGGTAACAAGTTCTTGGCGAATATACGGGAAGTAGATGCCGTTGTACACGTGGTCAGGTGCTTTGAAGATGACAATATTGTTCATGTGGAGGGTAGGGTGGACCCCGTCTTTGACAAGGAGATTATCGACGCCGAATTACAACTTAAAGATCTAGAGTCGATTGAAAAGAAAATCCAACGGATCGATAAAGCAGCCCGGGTTGGCGACGCCAAAGCAAAGGCCGATCTGGAAATCCTGAAGTTATATAAAAGCACATTAGAAGCCGGTAAAAACGCTCGTTCCGTGGAAATTGATCCTAAGGATCGGGATGCAGCCGTGGGAGACCTGCAATTATTGACCATAAAACCAGTTCTTTACGTCGCAAACGTAGATGAACAGTCGATGGTAAGCGGCAATGATTATACCGAACGTTTGAAAGAAGTCGCAGCAGCGGAGGGTGCAGAGGTGATCGTATTATGTGCTGCCATAGAATCACAGATCGCTGAAATCGAAGACCCAGAGGAAAGACAAATGTTCCTTGAAGAGTTCGGCTTGGAGAAATCAGGTCTGGATCGACTGATCAGTGCTTCCTATCGCTTACTCGATTTAATCACCTACTTTACCGCCGGTGTGAAAGAAGTACGCGCCTGGACCATCCGCAAGGGTTGGAAAGCTCCGCAAGCAGCCGGTGTCATCCACAGTGATTTTGAAAAAGGGTTTATACGAGCAGAAGTGATCAAACTGCAAGACTTTGTGCAATACAAATCTGAGGCAGCTGTAAAAGAAGCGGGTAAGATGTCGGTAGAGGGTAAAGACTACGTTGTGGAGGACGGAGACATTATGCATTTCCGGTTTAATGTCTAACCGAGCTCTACCCAGGTACGAAAATTGTCATTTGTTCGTTAAAATATAATGATATACGTCGTTTCGCCATGAGATCATTCCTGGGTTTACTCTCCTTGTTATTTTTGCTAAACCTGCCGGTAACGGCTCAGGATGCCTATAATCGTGTTGAGGCGTTAGAAAGTGACGAGCTTCTTATCAAATATAAGGGTACACGGCTAGTCACACAACCGGGTGAACGATATTTAGTTGTCGATCATTCCTCCTTTTTTGGGGGTTATCACCGGTATCGTTATTTCCCAGGAGAAAATATCCGCTTTCGCTTAAAAGACAACGATATAAAGTTTAACGAACGGATCGGAATCATCTCCGACACCACTTTTACCTTTGTATTAATCAACGACGCCATTGGGCGTATGGAACACCGTGAAGTGGCATTGAAAGATGTGCGGTTGATCAAAACCACCCGCAATATACCCTGGGTTACCCAAGGCAGCTTTATGTTGCCCTTAGCAGGCCTCATTTACGTAGGGGCCGATTTATTCAATTTAGGAATTGATGGCAAACGTTTTACAACCGATACCCCTACCCTGATGGTCGGTGGCATCTTAGCCACCACGGGTTTTATTTGCTATAAATTCTCCTTCCATACCATTCGCATGGGTAAGAAAAACCAAATCAAGGTTTTACAGACCTATTAATTCCCTTTTTTCTTCTTCTCTGAAAAGGGCTCATTGCCTGTTTTGTTATTTCAAATATAAACGGTTGGGAGATCGGTAATTATTCAATAATTTTAAAAACTCATTCATATTCAATTTCTCCCAAAGATGGCCCTATTTTCGCGTCGTTCATTTCTTCGCTGGTCGGCCTTGTCTATTCCAGCCGCAGCGTGTTCTCAGGTAACTACCTCTGTTCGTAAACCCTTAGTAATATCCACCTGGGACAGTGGCGTGATCGCTAATTCGGCAGCATGGACTGTGTTATCTGCCAACGGTAGGGCGTTAGACGCTGTTGAACAAGCGGGTATTGCCATCGAAAACGAGATTAGTTGTTGTGTAGGCTTAGGGGGAAATCCTGATCGGGACGGTTTCGTCACCCTTGATGCGTGTATTATGGATGAAAAAGCAAATATCGGGTCAGTCGCATTTTTGGAACGCATCAAACACCCGGTTTCAGTGGCTCGTAAAATCATGGAAACCACACCCCATGTGATGCTTGTGGGCAGCGGAGCTCAACAGTTTGCTCTGGAAAACGGTTTCCCTTTAGAAGATGGAAAACTTTCGGAAGACGCTCAAAAAAGCTATCAAAAATGGCTTGAAAAGGCGGAATATAAACCGGTCATCAATATTGAAAACCTAAAGCCGGTGGGAAGTAGCAATTCTCCTGTGCCCTCGCGTTTGGAAAACGGGGACTTCAACCATGATACCATGGGAACCCTAGCTTTAGATCAGGCAGGTGACCTTTCGGGCATGTGTACGACCAGCGGGATGGCCTTTAAAATGCGCGGTAGAGTAGGTGATTCCCCGATCATCGGAGCTGGTTTGTTTGTCGACAACGAAGTAGGAGCCGCTACCTGCTCAGGACAGGGAGAAGAAGTCATCCGTGTCGCCGGTTCGCACTTGGTCGTTGAGTTTATGCGGAATGGGGACAGCCCAGCGGAGGCTTGTAAAAAAGCGATATTACGAATTATAAAGCGGGATGAAGCCAGAGCAAAGGAGTTTCAAGTAGGCTTTATCGCTGTTAATAAACAGGGGGAAGTAGGGGCTTATTCGGTACAACCCGGTTTTAACTATACCCTCACCGTCGAAGGAGAAGAAAACAAGATCTACCAAGCTCCTAGTTATTTCCCAGCTTAAGGGTGAATAAACGACGAATATCCCAACATAAGATCAACTTAAAATCGAAAGGCTGACCCGAGGGATCGAGCCAGCCTTATAATCGAACGGATTGAAAAGGAAATTATTTATTCCACCATACAGGCGTATTGTAGGTATCTTCTCCTTGCCTTGAAACGGCTTCCTGCCAACTATTCGGATTCAATGTCTGCTCACTTTGTGGGTAAGCAAAACGGACCGGGATCCGGTCGTTATTGACATTGTCCCGACCAGCCACCAAAGCTGGGATTTTCGTCCGTCTCCAGTCAAACCAGGCCTCCAAACCGGTAAAGAATAGGGAAATCCATTTTTGTGTACCGATCAGGGTTAATGCATCCCCTTGTTGATAGCTCACGCCGGGTCGGCTGAGGTAATCCTCAGGCATGTCGACATCAACGTAATCAAAGGCTGCTGCGATACCTTCTTCGTAGTACTCTTGAGCCGTTTTTGTTGTATTGATCAAACCTTTTTCACGTGCTTCAGCCAGGATAAATAGTAATTCAGGGTATCCCATGATGTATCCTTTAGCGACTTGCAAGCCTCGCTCCGTGATTGCGCCTTGATAATACAGGTGCCCAACTCTTGAAACGTTGTTCGGACCTCCGTTATACTCCAATGCGCTTACCTCATTGAGACCGTTGGGAACACCGACATATTCTGGGTTACCACTGGCTACGGAGGCATCGGTGGGTTGTGCTAACGTGCCTACTCTAGGATCGTTCAATTCCAATAATTTATCTCCCAATGTTTTACTCAGACGGAATTCGTCGAATGATCCCTGCCTTGTTGTATGCAAGGGGAACTGGTTGGGTGCCGAGGTAAGATAGCGCAGGGTCGCATTGTCGCCAGGGGAAGTAAATATGGGAGAATTAGAAGGGCTATCAACGATGGCTTGCATTGCTGACTTCACGTCTTTTTTACCTGAAATTCGCATCAGGTAACGAAGCCGCAAGCTATTGGCCAACTTTTTCCATTTATTAACGTCACCCCCATAAATTAAGTCCCCAACCACCGACTCACCCGGACCGAGCAGGGTATTCGCCGTGGTTAGGTCGGCAAGAATCCCTTCGTAAATACTTTCCTGGGTGTCATATTTGGGCTGAAACACTCCCGTCACGCCCTGGATGGCTTCCGTATAGGGTACATCTCCGTATGCGTCGGTGAGAAGTGAATACATCCAAGCGCGAATGATGAGCGAAATACCCCGATAGTTATTCGCATTATTTCTTTCACTCAGCTCCAACAATAGCTGAACATTCCGGAGGTTGTTATACATATTATTCCAAAGTCCGGATCGATCGCCCCAGGTATATCGGTCTTCTGAAACAAACTGAATTTTAGCAGTATGTTGGATCACAATATTACCGATCCCCCAGCTCTGACTTAACATTTCATTTACGGAAGTACGTATAATGCCCGGTAATAAAAGGTCGGGGGTTACATCGTTAATCGCATTGGGATTCGTATTTTTTTCTACGAATTCGTTCGTACATGACGGTATGAATAACAATCCAACTACCGCTATGAGGCTATATAATTTTATTTTTTTCATTTCCATAAGGTTTAAACTGTTAGCTGCTGTCGTTGTAGATAGGGTTTATCCCTTACCTGTATCAGATAAAATCCTCACTATTTCAGCTATTTGACAGGTTTCCGGATCATTAGAGACTAAAACTCAGGTTGATTCCCCAACTTCTTGTGGTGGGCATACCGACCGACTCAACACCGGGAATTATCGTGCCTCCTGAAAGGGCAGAGGTTTCCGGATCGATATGTGGTACCTTGCTCCAAACAGCCAGGTTACGTCCTACTAGCGAAACACTTAGCCCTCTGATGTTGACTTTGTTTAGAAGGCTGGAAGGAAGGGCATAGCCAATTCTTAACTCCCGAAGTTTGGTGTAGGTTGCATCGAAAATAGCTCCTTCAGGAATATTCCGGTTTCCAGTACGGGTTTGGTGATATTCCCGCGCAGTGAGCTTAAACTCATTAGGTTTATAGGTACCATCGGGCTGTAATACGACACCTTCAGCTACAACACCGTTGCCCGGTTGAGAAAGGTCATAACCCGTAGCGCGACCCTCGAGTGTTTCTTCTAACTGCCCCGCTTCAAGCCCTACTACCCAGGTTTCTGAGAACACCTTGCCACCCATTCTAATGTCCAATAACGCACTCAATGTGACATTCTTATAGGTAAATGAGTTACGTAAACCAGCTAACCAATCGGGATTATAATTACCCAGTTTTATCAGGGAAGTTGTAGCCAGATAACGACCTACATTACTTACAATACGTTGACCATGATAGGGACTCGATGGATCATTTACCCTTTGAAAGCCAATGGAGTACATATCCCCCATTCTTTCCCCTACGCGTGCCCGAATAGACACCCCATGAGCACCTGCCATCTGATAATCTTGTACATCGCCGTCAAACTCAATAACCTTGCTTCGGTTGGCCGACCAGTTAATTCCAATTTCCCATTGGAAATCGTTTTTATCGATCGGTGTCCCGGTAAACATGGCTTCATAGCCCCAGTTGTGTACCTTTCCTGCATTTACTACCCGTGAGCTAAAACCGGAAGTGATTGATACGGGAACAGAAGGCAAAATTTGGTTCCGTGTATTGATAGAATAAAAGGTCAGATCCGCATTTAATCTTCCTCCAAAGAAGCGCCAATCCGTACCAACTTCGAATGATGTACTGATTTCGGGTTTAAGATTGTAGTTTACTAGACTCGCAAGTGACGTATAGATTGGGAAATCAGCCCAGGGATCTGACCGACCGTAGCCCGAAGTAAAACGATAGGGGTCGGTGTCGTTACCCACTTGCGCAAGACTGCTTCGAACTTTTCCGAAGGAAACCCAAGACGGCATTTGTACGATATCGCTTAGCATCACGCTCAACGATGCCGATGGGTAAAAGTAGGAATTGTCCGTATCGCCGAGGTTAGCAACCGCTGCTGGTAATGTTAGAGCCGACGACCAATCATTACGGGCGGTTAGGTCTAAGAAGATAAAGTTTTTATAGCCCATTTGGAGTGATCCGTACAAGCTATTGATAATCTTGTTACCGTCATAGATTGAGCTAACCAGGGGAACCCGGGTGTTGTTAAAGCTATAAATGCCCGGAATAAGCAGCTGAGGTGCTGTCACCTCAAAGTTATTCATCTTACTGATTTGGCGGTTCCCTCCCAGATTTACCCCGAGGGAGAAATTGTCGTTAAATTCTTTATTCGCGCTTAACAGGAAGTCGAAGTTAGACTCGCTGTTTCGCACCCTTTCCTCCCGATAACTTCCGAAGGGGAAACGCATGGTACTAAAGGCTCTTTTCCGTTTTCTAAGGTCGTTATTTTGGTCGGTTCCTGCTCTCAACTGTAGACTTAACCAGCTAGTGAAATCATATTTCAGTGAAATATTCCCGAATAGACGATGGGCATTCTGGTCGTTGGTGTTTTCGTACAGGTTGAAATAAGGGTTATCGTGGTAATTATAATTGTAGTTAAATTGCTGTCTACCCTCCATTCCAGGGATCCAGTAATCCTTCATATTTTCAAGGTTCACCTGTTGCCCCATCCAACAATGTAAAAGATAGATGATACTCTCGGTACCGTAACTTAGATTTGGCCGGTTATCACTGGTGGTATTTACATAGTTTGCCGTAGTTCTGACGGAAAGTTTGGGTGTTAAATTGTAGCCTGCATTGAGTGCGAAGGTGTTCCGCTTGATATCAGTATTTGGAATAATACCTTTCTGATCTAGGATGGTATAGGATAGACGGAAATCACCCTTGTCGTTGGATCCTGTAATTGAAACGTTGGTATTGGTCGTGACGCCGGTATTGTAAAATTTGCGAAGATCGTTTCCAGGGACAAAGGGGGTAGGTGATATTTCTCCCCGGGCTGCCATGTCAGCAGGGGAACCCAAAACCCCATCATCGACCAGTGAAATATCTCCACCGCGGTACCCGTTGGAAGTAGGAGAGTCGTATTGTGCAATTAATCTCCCGTCCATTGCGGGGCCCCAGCTTTCATCCACACCATCCCGAATACCTCCTCCTTTTCCATCCACGAAGGCAAATTCACCGGAATTTCCCTGTCCATATTTTTGTTGGAATTTGGGCAGGACGAGAGGGTCTTCAAATGTCACACCCGCGTTAACGCTCACGCCTATTCCACGACTATTTTTACCTGATTTGGTGGTAATCACAATCACCCCGTTTGCAGCCCTTGAGCCATACAAAGCTGAAGCGTTTGCCCCTTTCAACACGGTAATCGACTCGACGTCGTCGGGGTTGATTAAAGAGGCACCGTTGCCGTAGTCGAGCTCCTGATAGGAACGACCATTGGAACCAACGAGCTCATTGGTAATAGGAACCCCATCGATGACAAATAAGGGTTGGTTCTTGTTGATGTCTAGTGACTTATCACCACGAATCGTCACCCGGGCGGAGCCACCAATTCCACTAGGGCTATTCATCACCTGAACCCCAGCCACTTTTCCGGCCAAACTATTCACAAAATTCGTTTCGCGAGCCTTGTCAAGGTCAGCCCCTTTCACTTCCTGTACGGCATAACCTAATCTTTTGGTCTCCATTTTAATACCTAGGGCGGTTACGACTACTTCACTTAGGCTTCGGATGTCGGGCAACATCGACAATTCGATCACATTTCTTGTTCCGATAGTGATCTCTTGGGTGACATAACCTACATAGGAGAATACCAATACTCCTTCATTGGGGGTTGTAAGTGAAAATCGACCATCGGTATCCGTGATCGTTCCGATATTGGTGCCTTTAACCAAAACACTTACACCGGGTAAAGGCTCGGTGTTTTCATCCGTAATCCGACCTGTAATCGTCCGGTCGATGATGATCTTATCCGTTGAAACTGTATTGGGAGTATCGACAGATTTCCCTTCAACGTTACTAATGGACGGAGAACTCGGTCCCGTCAGCGCATGGGCAGCAGGTCGGACCCAGCCGATGCTACCGACAAGCAGTACAAGTAATAAAACGCGTATAAATTTGAGCATAGTGGTTAGTGGTTTACTTATTAGAAAATTACGAATACCAGTCAGGTTTGGCATCAGGATGCCAGGTAGAATAAGGGTACGATTAATGCCATACAGATCAGGTTTAGAATGATCGTGGATGATCCAAAAAGTCACCTTTCACTTCTGAGAAGGTTTAAAATTTTGAATTAGTTGTTCTAAAATCTGTGGCTCTAATACTGCCCCGTCTTACGTTCAAAGACGTCACGTAAAGCTGAATACCATCAAAAACCGGTTTCTCCGGTAATAGGGAATAATAATTTTTACTAGTAGATTCTAACGCTTTTCCTAGTAGACTTTAATGGGTTACCAGTTAATTATTTTTCAATGGGTTTAAAATGAATTCGTTTTTTTCGAATAATACGCAAGATCCCCCAGCTCTGTTGATAGATTTCTTATTAAAAACGTCTCATCCCTACAAATCTACCGATCTTTTTTCGCATTTTTTTCACCCTTTCTTTGGTTTTTTTTTCAAAATACTTCCGTTTTATTTTGAAACCATTCAACAATCGAAAATTTGATCTATTCCACCTAAATAATGTCCATTTGAGATTCGTAAATTACCTAAACCTCAGAATCCTATTCACTTCTTCAATTTTAATTGCCATACTAAATTGTAGAAGAATGAATCCTTAACTCGTTGATATAGAGGCCTTTTCAATTCTAAAATAGTAATTAATCAGCGACTTCCCCCCGTCTTATCGTCCCTTAAAGTACTAATTGAAGTACATCGGTTCTTCACTTTCAATTTATTTAGATACCTTTTCACAGGGCTATTAATTCTTCCTTAAAAAAGGCCTGAAAAATGTTAAATCCTGACAAAAATTAGAGGAAAAATCTCGCATTTTGCGGCATGCAAACGTTTGCAACAATATAGTATATACGAAGTGTTTTTTTTTTGCGACCGATAGGATTCAAAACCTCCGGAAACCCGGTCAGGATCCTACAGATGAAATGGGGAACCTGCGAATATTTTTCGGTAAAAATTACCCGAGCTCGAACGTCGTAATCCCAAAAACTTTTTCGAGCGGGAAATGAGGGGCACCATTTTTGTACATACGAGCGGTTTCGAATACAAGTTCGAGTCGATATCGACGAGCCATTTCACAAGCTGGGCCATGTGGTTCGGGAATATCGATGTAGACGGTTTCTCCCGGTTCCGCCACGCTATGGCAGGCTCGAAACAATTGTTTTGCTACTTGGGGATTGTCGGCAAAAAGAGGTCCGATTTTATAACCATCCCCACATTTGCGAATCACAGCATACCCATCGATTGTTCCATTTTTATCCTCGGAGTAAAATACTTTTGCATTAGGCATCGACAACCAAGCATTTAAAAATGCTTCTCGGCCGGTGCCAAAAACTTCACGATCGTATTCGTTGATTCGGTGAGTAGAACGGCCGTCAAAAGTGAAAATATGGTCAGATACCTCGGAAGGAGAAAGGGCTTTCCCCGCCATCCGCATTTGACGGAAAGCATATACAAACCCCGATTTTCGGTAGTTCTCTACTTGTGCGGGAACGCCATCCAGACCACAAGGGAGGTTTCCTAAAGCGTTCATTGCATGTTGCCAGATCGCATACCCATAACCCTTGCCACGGTGTTCGGGTTTAACGATATAGAGCCCCACAAAACCATACTGATTATTGTAGTTTACAGCAGAAATAAAGGCTATGGGTTCAGCATCAAGTAGGCCAACGAAAAACCCGCGTTGATCGGCTTGGTAAAATGCATCGCTGTCTTTAAGTCCTGGATTCCAACCTTCTGCAGCGGCCATATTCACGATAAGAGGTATTTCCGTCTCATTGAGGTTACGAATTTCAAAGGATGAATTCATTGTTCTTATGTAGGTTTAGGGTCAAATAGCAAATTAGTAGAGAGGAACGATATTCGTTTGCAATATCTGTATAAATTTTCATCATATCCTATATAACTGAGCTGTGGGCCAGTCATTTAAAGATAAAATAAGGGGAAAACTCCCCTTACAATACCTCCAAAATATCTTTTACCCGACGGATACTTTCGGGAGGAAGCGTTGACTCTACCCCACCAGGGCTCTTTTCCAGTGGCTCACCATTGGCGTTGACCGGATTAACCAGCTTTAATTTCCCGACAGGAAATTGGCGATACAAATCGGGTAGATCGTAATTGGTCAACATTCCGCCACCCGTGTGGAGTAAAAATGCAACTTTATAAACTTCAGCTGCCACCAGCTCTTTGAAGGAAAGGAGGGGTTCAACTAAAACCAACGCTCTAAGCTTTTCCTGATGCAGAATTGACCAATGTAAGAGGTCACTTGCTACCATCCCTTCCGCCACACCGACAATTTCGGCTTGCGGCGACTGTGCCCGAATAAACGCATATAAGGCATCCATTTCTTCCAACCGATACTTGGTCAAGCTTTGGTCGGTTAATAGGGCTAAAAACCACAAATTCAGGGGTGTTTGCTGGATAAACGCGTCGCCCGACCAGTTATAATATTCACTCAGCTCGCCAATCCCACTTAAATCACTACAAATGACTTGGTCGAATTGAGTGAGCAGTTTCAAAATTTGCGTCGTATCAGCTGTTTTTCCTTTGGAATTAAAATAAAGTGCTACTCGTGACGACTTATCCTCTTTTTTGAATATTACCGTGGGAAGAAAATAGCCTCTTGGCCCTTTGATTAAATATTTGTCAGCCTTGTAATTTTCCCCTAATAGGGTTCCACTATAAATCGATGAACTTTCGACCTTCGCCGGTTGATAGTTTAGTGTACGAGCTATCGTCTCAACATTTGCCTTACCCGTATTTTTCGGTGCTCCTATTTCAGCGATGATCTCACTGAGGCGTTTGCTTCCCGTAATTTGGAATACATCACCATTAGGACTTGCGTAGAGTTGTTCGTCCCGAAATATTTGCACCGCTTCGTCGTCTGTCTGGCAAGGGTTTTTGAGGTGTTCTGCAAAAAAGCGATAGCAAGCTTCTCGGTTTAATTTTGTAGGTGCGTGACCCGCATTGTCTTCTACGACGACAAAATTTTCTGGTACGCCCGCCATCTGGTAAAGGGTGGAGAGTTCCTTCTTCATATCATAAACCCCCTGAATGCTGAAAATGTCGTTTGTCGTTGTTACCACCAGGGTGGGTTTGGGGGCTCTCATGTGGAGCAGGTCGGGTATATCAATTCCATTGGCAATACCATGGAGAAATACTTGTTCGGCGTCCTGCGGCCCTTTCGACTTGAGCAGCATTTCGTAGGTTGTAATATAACATTCGGGAGCTGCCGCAACGATCCTATTGTCGACGGCCGCTATATAACTTGACTGGGTTCCTCCGCCTGATCTTCCCGCTATACCGATTCGTTTTGCATCCACATCCGGTCGGGTCTCGAGGTAATCAATTGCCCGAATCCCGTCCCAGATAAAGTACTTTGCCGGGGAATATCCGAGGAGAAAAGCTCCTGAGCCGGAGTAGGAGTGGTCATGGGTGGTCCCCATCGCTGCTTTTCCATCTTCTTTTCGGTATTGGATACGCTCTCCCTGCCCTATGGGATCAAAGGCAAAAACGGCAAACCCTTTTTTTGCGTAATTCAAAATGATATGTTGATACCCCTCGCTACGATAACCATTACCGGCATGCCCGCTGCAGTAGACGATGACTGGCAATTTTTTCCCCTGCAGGTCTTTCCGCTTGAAAAAGGAAGCCGAAACGAAATAGCCGGGCATCGACTCGAAGAGTATGTTTTCTACCAAAATTCCATCGGATTCCACGCTAGAGGTGACTTTCGGGTTCAGGGGAGTTTTAGCAGGAAATTCCCCTAGCGATTTTTTCAGATTTCGATGTAGTTCGGTCCGATAGTTTTTCCAGTCAGATGGAGTTTTGATCTTAGCTACTTTTGCATTACGCGCTTCGAGCTGCTCCAGCGCTGTTTCCATCAGCAAGTGATAGGTATGAGGGGTTTTCGCCTGATAATATTTCCAGTAGGGTAGGACGTCAAATTTGTTTTGCGCCCACAGTGGGGCGCAAAACACAAATAGTAAATAGGCTATAATTGGTTTTTTCATGATATTAATAACCTAAATTTTGATCCAATAGTGGGTTTTTATCAATTTC
>ENA-UOVV01000577-UOVV01000577.1-compost-metagenome-genome-assembly--contig:-NODE-577-length-41030-cov-11.531178_pt1 | contig 41030 bp, 28 predicted proteins | sample MGYA00238155_ERZ761577 | MGnify/ENA primary metagenome ERZ761577 (study PRJEB28898, sample SAMN06268775) | compost metagenome | isolation source: Emeryville, CA | place: USA:Emeryville, CA | collected... | reverse complement strand
AGGCTCCCGAAGCTGGGCTCGAACCAGCGACCCTCTGATTAACAGTCAGATGCTCTAACCGACTGAGCTATTCGGGATCATTTTTTAAAACCATTACCGTTGTAATGGGAGTGCAAATTTAGATTCCGAAATCTATGTTTGCAAGACTCTAGCCTAAAAAAATTTAATTTTCTACCTTCTCTAGAATTAACTCCTTCACTTTCAAAGCATCCCGCTTTCCAAAATTTTCAATTACAATCTCAGGTCGCATGCGAGGCATAACCCTGATCGTCGAAAAAAATATACCGTTTTCAATTTCAACCCCCGAAATGTCGTGGTAAAAAACAAAGCTGTCGCTCGATCGAAGGAACTTCCGTATCGTAAAAGTCACCCCTTTTTCACCAAATGTGATCGAATCAGGAAATAAAGGATTCATCAAGGTACTCGCCCGAAATGTCAATTTTGCTGCCATCTTATTATTTCTTTCGTATTGGGATATGTAAAACCTTTTTCGTCTCGAAAAAAGCCTCCTCAAAATAGTCACTCAGGTCGAAAATTTTAACCTTACGACCCGTTTCGGCAATTTCTTCCGCTAAATCCCCTCCCTTTAAATAAAGGACCCCATTCGACAAATCATGGAAGGAGTTCCTGCTTACATTCTTTTCAATCCAACCCAAAAAAGGAGCCAACCGGGTCACAGCACGACTGACAATAAACTCGTATTCATCATCCAACTTCTCGGCACGGATAGCCTCCGCACGAACATTCGTCAACCCCAATGCCGAAACCACCTCCTGAACGACCTTAATTTTCTTGGTGGTGCTGTCCACTAAATGAAAATCGCATTCCGGAAACATCACTGCAAGGGGAATCCCCGGAAATCCGCCGCCCGTGCCTACATCCAAAATAGTTGTTCCATCTTTAAAATTAATAACCTTGGCAATCCCCAAAGAATGCAAAACATGACGTTCGGCAAAAAACTGAAAATCTTTCCGCGATATCACGTTAATTTGCGCATTCCAAAACGCGTAAAGCTCCTCCATCGCTAGGAATCGCTCCTTTTGTTGAGCAGTGAGATCGGGAAAATACTTAAATACTTGATCCATTCTTAATACCTAATTTTCGTAGCACCCGTTGGCAAAAACAAAAAACGGTAAATTTCGAGTGTAAACCGCCGATGTCGGATATTATTCCACAAACTTCCCAGATTATCGCCATCGGGCCACAGCCTTTTTCCTAAATAGCGTATAGCTGCCCATACCCACATAATACAAAAACAGGGTGAGATCCATTAGAGGGATGAGATAGCCGCTAATTGTATTTCCGAGACGATGATTGATCAACCCTAAAACAATCCATTGGATGAGCCAACGAGTACCAAAGATCACCCCGGTGCCGAACAATAAATATTCATTTTGGGTGACTAAAGCCGTAACCAAACAAACCAATGTCGTAAACCATGTAAAGACATGGGAACCCGCAATAAGCCCTAAAAGCCATTTAAAATGACGTCGGTAGAGTTTACCCACCCCCAAATGCCTGGTCTTTTGAATAAACCAAGCCGACCAAGTTTTCTTTGGTATAGAATACATGAAGCTTTCGGGATCGGGATTGCAAGTCGTATTTCGAAAGTTAGAAACCTGGTTGATAAAAAGGTCATCATCCCCACCCAACACATTATGATGACTGTAAAAACCTTTATTTTGAAAAAATAGCTTTCGCTTATACATCAAATTACGCCCCACCCCCATGTAAGCCATACCATAAAGGGCAAAGGAAAAGTATTGAACCGCAGTATAAAATGTTTCGCAGCGAATTAGCCAGTTCAACAACCCTTTCTCCTTAAAATAGGGCGAAAATCCCAGGACAATTTCCTTTTGCCCCCCGATTCGAGAAGCCATCGAAGCAATCCATTTATTTCCCACCGGACGACAATCGGCATCGGTCATCAAGGAGATCTCGTAACGAGCATGTTTCTGTCCAATCGTGACAGCGTATTTTTTGGGTGTAATATGTTCGTATTCCTCTTTGATCCGAATGGTACGTACCCGTGACGAGGTTTCACAGTAGGCTTTTAAAAACGCTTCGCTCCCGTCGGTGGAACGATCGTCGATGACTAAAACTTCATAAAGAGGATAATCCTGTTCCTCAAGCAGAGGAAGTAATTCTTTTAAATTTTCGAGCTCGTTCCAGGCGCAAATAATGACACTAACACCTCGAGGTTCTGTCTCGCTGGCGTTTTCGTATTTTTTCCCCTTAAAAAACACCAGGCGACCGAAGATGAAGACCAGGAAAAAAACTTGTATACCTGCAAACACTAGCAGGGAAAGCAATAACAAATCAGGGGGTGTCACAAGATTTCTTTTTCTAACAAATATACGATCGATCAGTACCTTTTACCAGAGATGTGCTTAATTTTGCGCCCTGAAATCATTTGGCCGCTTTTCCCCAGCCACAACAGCTCGGTAAAAGTTCAATTTCTTTCACTTTCATGAAGTTTTCACTACACGCGACAGACCCAGCTACTAAGGCAAGAGCAGGATTAATTGAAACAGAACACGGTGCCATCGAGACGCCTATTTTTATGCCAGTCGGCACGGCCGGCTCGGTAAAAGCCGTACACCAACGCGAGCTTGCCAGTGACATCGATGCACAAATTATTCTGGGCAATACTTACCATCTCTATCTTCGGCCGGGGTTAGAAATACTGGAAAAAGCGGGTGGACTTCACGGTTTTATGAATTGGAACCGGCCTATTTTAACCGACAGCGGCGGTTACCAGGTCTACTCACTGGCTTCGACGGGGAGAAAAATCAACGATGAAGGTGTGGCATTTAAGTCACACATCGATGGCTCCACGCATTTTTTCTCACCTGAAACCGCCATCGATATTCAACGCACGATCGGTGGTGATATCATCATGGCCTTTGATGAATGTACGCCCTACCCTTGTGATTTCTCCTATGCCCGGACGTCCATGGAACTCACACACCGATGGCTGAAACGCTGCACCGATCATTTTGATAAGACACAAGGAAAATACGGGTATAGCCAAACACTTTTCCCCATTGTTCAAGGAAGTACTTACAAAAACTTACGTATGGAGTCGGCGTATCGGATTACCGAAGCCGACCGCGAAGGTAATGCCATTGGAGGCTTGTCGGTAGGTGAACCGGCGGAAGTAATGTATGAGCTCACCGAAACCGTCTGCGACATTCTACCCAGAGAGAAACCCCGCTATTTGATGGGGGTAGGCACACCTGCTAATATTCTGGAATGCATCGCTTTGGGCATCGATATGTTTGATTGCGTGATGCCTACCCGAAATGCACGAAACGGAATGCTCTTCACCACAGAAGGGATTCTGAACATAAGAAACGAAAAATGGAAGGCCGATTTCAGCCCTATCGACCCCAATTTACCGGGTTATGTATCCACATACTATACGAAAGCCTACCTGAGGCATTTGATAAAAGCTGGTGAAATGCTTGGGGCACAGATTGCAAGTATACAAAATCTCACCTTTTATCTTTGGTTAGTAAGAACCGCGAGAGAAAAGATCGTGGAAGGAACTTTTGCCAACTGGAAAAAAGAAATCCTCCCCGTCATCATGCGACGACTTTAACTTTTTATTTCCTTGTTCTTCTCCTCACCCCTCTTGGGAAGAAATAAATTGGCACAGTTATTGTAAAGACTGATTCGTCGGTTTTCAGACCTCTGAAAAGGCTCCCCCGAAAGGGATTTTTCAGTAGGTCGTTTTGATTTCCGATCCAGGCTATCGCTGTATTCAAAACGATTTGATGCAGGAGTGGCTTTTATTACAACTTTACAACGTACGACAAATCTAATTTTCGATCCGATGAAAAAAGTATCCTGCTTTATTGTGCCGTTGATACTGTTTGCGATTACTTCTACCCCGGCGCAACAGTTTATACCGCCCAATAGTCCGGATTATAACCCCAAAGCATTGTATGAAGGGCCTTATAAACTAAATACCTGGTCTATCTCAGCTCATTTCGGGCCAGGTCAATACTATGGAGACCTTCGGGAATATGACTTTTTCCCCGTTACAAAAAACAACGAGGACAGCCATAGCGAACTTTCATTCCAAGGTGGAGTTACAGTCCATAAACAGCTATCCTATTTGTTCGGCGCCCGTGCTGACCTTTCTTTCGGAGGTTTAAATGGGATGAAAAGAAGATTATACTACAGCTATTTCACTGGAAAATATACCGACTTCGCTATCATGGGAACGGTTAACCTAAAAGGTTTACTCCTGGGTGCGGAAAAAATGAAACGCTGGAAAATCGACTTTTCACTCGGAGCCGGACAAGTATGGTACAATTCTACCGCCTATATGCTTGGGACCGATGAAGTTCTGCGCTCCACCAACGGAACCCGAAACGACTGGATCATTCCTATGGGCATGAGCTTCAGCTACGAACTCACCCCCCGACTTGACATAGGGCTCGACTTCCGGGCAAATCGAGTGAATTCAGACTTCCTAGATGCTACTTATGGCGGAGCAGATCCGAATGAATCACCTAATGCAACCACTTCAAGAAAAGGCACGTCTGCCGTAGATGTCTATGGAGGAGGTTCCATTGTTCTAACCTATAAGTTGGGAAAGAAACCCTTGAAAGTTAAAAAGGAAAACAACAAATGGGCGTATCACCCCGAGACTGGAAACGGATATTACCACCTTCGTTATACCGACCCGAAAGTATTAATCAAACCACCTAAAATCTTAACATTGGAAGAAATGGATTCGGTTGCGAAAGCTAACCGTCCCGAAGACATCGATCCACGCTTACTCCTTGACTCAGATGGTGACGGCGTTTCTGACTTTTTCGACAAAGAACCAAACTCGCCTCCAGGTAGCATTGTGGATGGTGCCGGCCGGGTGATTGACTTTGACGCCTACGTTAAAAATGCCCTGAGCACCCACCTTGGCTGTAGCGAAGTATTTGCCAATATCCATTTCGACACCGACAAAAGCGTGATCAACGAGGAAGGTAAACAAATCCTTAGAAATGTAGCCCAAGTTATGAATAAAAACGGCTGTAGACTTCAGTTGGCCGGACATGCCGACCGTAGAGCTTCGGATCGCTACAATCTAGCACTTTCCAAACGACGCGTGGAAGCGGTGAAGGACTTCCTTATCAAAGAGGGTGGTGTAAAAGATGCCGACAAAATCATGATCGATTATTTCGGTTCGTTCAAACCTATTGCCGACGGCGCAAGTCGTGAAGGACTACAAAAGAACCGTCGCGTAGAACTGAGATTACTCCCTTAGCTATACTCCTTATTTTAGATCCTGAGATGGTAGGTGAAATTTATTCCCCCGAATAAAACCTAGCATTTCAGGATTTCAACTATATTGTCCTAATATTTCCACAGATTTTCGATTTCGTGAGTAATTCAATAGAACAATCTAATAAGCCCTTTGATTTCTTAGTAGTAGGCGCAGGACTTTGGGGTTGCGTTTTTGCCCATCAAGCCACCCAAAATGGAAAAAAATGTTTGGTCATCGACCGAAGAGACCATATCGGTGGAAATACGTATTGTGAAAAGGTAGAGGACATCAATGTGCATAAGTACGGTGCTCACATTTTTCATACAAACGATAAAACTATCTGGGACTACGTTAATTCATTCGTGGAGTTTAATCGTTATACCAACTCCCCGCTCGCGAATTACAAAGGAGAACTCTACAATCTCCCCTTCAATATGAATACCTTCTATGCACTATGGAAGGTAAAAACCCCTGCAGAAGCAAAGGCTAAGATCGAAGAGCAGGTGAAAGAAGCCCAAATAACCCAGCCGCAAAACCTGGAAGAACAAGCGATCTCCCTCGTCGGAACGGACATCTACCACAAATTGATTAAAGGCTATACCGAAAAGCAGTGGGGAAGAAAAGCCACAGAATTGCCAGCCTTCATCATCAAAAGACTTCCGGTGAGGTTTACCTATGACAATAATTATTTCAACGATAAATATCAGGGTATTCCGATTGGTGGGTATAATAAACTCTCGGAAGGACTTCTTGAAGGAAGTGAGGTACGACTGGGTGTGGACTTTTTCAAAGACCGCCAAGAACTGGAATCCCTGGCCGACAAAATTGTATATACCGGAAAGATTGACGAATATTTTGACTATCGTTTCGGCAGCCTCGAATACCGCAGTTTGAGATTCGACCATCAACTTTTAGATATCGATAACTTCCAGGGAAATGCCGTGGTGAATTATACGGAGGCTGAAATACCCTATACCCGAATCATTGAACATAAACACTTTGAATTCGGCACACAGCCCAAAACGGTAATTACCTATGAATATCCCCAGGAATGGACCCAGGGGGCTGAACCTTATTACCCCATCAATGATGCAAAGAACGATCAGCTCTATCGAAAATATAAGGAGTTGGCCGAGCAAGAATCAAATGTTATTTTTGGGGGAAGACTGGCTGAATACCGTTATTACGATATGCACCAGGTCATCGGTTCGGCACTGAAACGAACACGAGAATTATTTAGTCAATAAAGGTACCAAACGTACCTGGCCATAATAACATACTATACTAAAATCATGAACAACTTTTACCGCGCCTGGGCGGGGAAGAATGTAGTATTACTGCTATTCTTATGTTGCCAATGTAGTAGTCTTCGACCTAGCCAACCCCCTACCCAACTCGATTCACCCCTAACGGTTGCCCCAAATTCCTACCGATTAAAACCCGGCGATCATTTGTCGATTCGCAACCTAAGTGTAGTAGACGGTTTTCTCGGAGTTGATGAAAAATCCGTCCTACCCGAAGAATTTGTAACAACAGTGACGAGCGATGGTACGATTACATTACCTGGAATAGGAAGGTATCAAGTGGCAGGATGCTCTCGTCGCGAACTGAGCGATAGCTTATCAGCCTGGTACAGTCCCCTACTACTTCATCCGGTCTTCGACATTCAGGTCACCAATTTAAAAGTTAAAGTCCTCGGTTCTACGGGGATACAAGGAGTGATTCCGATTGAGGAAGAAGTGACATCCCTAGGCGAGGTATTGGCCCGATCGGCTGGAATCCGATTTATGGAAGCCGGCCAAACGATACATATTCTTCGGGGGAGGAGTCATGAAAGGCAAATTATCGCTTTTACGTACGCAGATTTACACGATCCGCAGGTGCTTGAACACCCGATTTTTGCGGATGATCTCTTGTACATACCGCCATCCAAGAAAGCAATTAAGTCGGCTGCCACGCAGAAAAACTACTATATCATCCAACCTATCCTCACTGCTTTTAACCTGACAGTGATCGCATTGAATGTCATTCGTTACCTTCGGTAGGTTGAGCTCCAAAACTCGCTTACCACCGATGACCAGCTATCTGGTTAGTCTCCATCCTACTATACTTTTTAACCTTTTGTCATGGCTGAATCACATCCAACCTATGAACAACTCCTGAGCCGTTCAGGCAGTTTTAGTATAACCCGAGTACTTCGCGCCTACTTGAGTCGATGGCATTGGACAATCTCCCTTTTAATCCTTGCCATTTTGAATGCTTACGTCTTTCTTAAATTAGTTACACCGCACTACGAAGCGGGAGTTACGCTTCATTTCACGGATAAACAATCCGAGTTTGATGAATTCAAAGGACGGAATATTCCCTATTTGTTTTGGCGAGCCCCCAAAGACTACCTCATCGAAAAATACAAGGTCAATTCCCCTGATATACTTAAAGTCGCGTTGCAAAAAATTGACCGACCTTTTAAATTCTACCGATTAAAAGATCTTCGTAAAATCGATGTTTACCCCTTTCAACCTTTTACTTCTGAAATTTTACACCACGAAGCGGAATGCTTTAACAATGGCGTTTTTGAAATCGACCCAAACTTAAATCTAACCTATAGTGAACCCGAAAACGTATATACTTTTCCCCTGATAGCAGGGGCACTGATCGACGTCCCCGGACTTCGATTTCGGATCATAGACGTCATCACAGAGCCTGGATATCGCTTTCAGTTTCATTATCAATCGCTCGAGCGTCAATCTAAAATACTGACGGGCAAAATCAAGTTGGAAGAAATCGAAGAAAACCTTCCCGTCATGCGTTTGTCGTTTCGATCGAAGAACAAACCCTTCACAGAAGCGTTCTTAAACCACCTACTACAGGAATTTCAGTTGTATACCCTCCAACAAAAACAGGCTTCTCACCATTTAACTTTGAATTTTATCGCTCAACAAAAAGAAGCTTTTCACGATTCTCTCCAAAGGGTGGCGCAACAACTCGAAAATTTCCGTCGTCACCATTTACTTTTTGACATCGACGTTACCGCTTCCGATTTGATCCTGAAGTTGCGCGACCTTCAAGTAGAAAAACAAAGACTTCTTCTTCACAAAAACCACCTCCGAATCGTTGAAGAAAAATTAAAACAGAGCGATTCTCTACAAATAGCTTTTCAACCAATGGGTATTGACGGTGCATCTGATGCCAATCTGATTCAGCAAATCGCGCAACTCAACCGGCTCTTAGCACAACGTCATCAGTTACTCCTGCGATTTAAAAGCGATGTGCCCATGGTCCGACATATCGAATTTGAGATAACGTTGCAACGTCAACAAATGGAACAAAACCTTCTTTTGCAAAAAGCGAAGACCGGGGAGGCTATAGCGGCAACGGATCAGTCGATAGACCAAATTAGGGATCAATTTAAAGATCTTCCTACCCACGAAAGACAATACCTTTATCTCCAAAGTAAATTGCAGGTGAATCAAAATATTTATGCTCTACTCTTAAATAAAGAGTTGGAAACAGCCCTTATCAAAGCGGGGTTACTTCCAACTTTGACGGTGCTAACCCCTGTGGAAGTGGAACTACTTTTTCCCAAGAAATTGCATACGTTGGTTCTATTCTTATTCGGAGGGCTGTTTCTTTCCGTACTACTTATTTTTTATAGACGAAACCAAAACCCAAAACTGAAAACCTTAGACAATATCGGTACACATCCCAAAGTACCAGTCATTGCAATAATTCCAAATTACAAGGAGAAGTCCCATTTTTTGAAACTCAACAACGGTTCCAAATACGTATTTCAAGAAAAAATAAACGCACTGAGAGCCTACTTTCTGTATTCGAAAAGAAAAGTAAACCCACTTGATCAAGGAATTACGATACTGATCACTTCGGAGCAGTCGGGAGAGGGTAAATCTTTTCTCGCTAAGCATCTCGCCTGGTCCTTTTCGCGGCTGAAAAAAAAGACATTACTTGTCAATTGCGACCTACGTAAACCGGATTTAGACACTTATTTTGGCAATTTTTCCGAACAGAATGGACTCAGTGAATGGCTTAATAGCGCTGATAAGTCCATCACGGGTTTAGTGTTTCCAACCGACCTCCCATTTTTGCATTTAATTCCTGCCGGCAGAAAGTCGGAACACCCGAGTGAATCGTTACAATCGGAAAAACTCAAAGATTTGCTTACGTATGCCAAACAAAACTTTGATATTATCCTTTTGGATACCCCGCCCATCGGTTTGGTTGCCGACCCTGTTCCGTTGATCCCCCTCGTCGACCACGTCCTGTTTACCATGCGGTGGTTATTTTCGGATCCTAGGGCATACCAGCTAGCCATTCACTTGGTAGAACATTTTGAACTCGAGGAGATAAACGTAGTGGTAAATAATTTTTTCTGCGATCCTTTGTACGAGGATTTCAGCCCATCTCGCCATCCATCTCCTACCCAAGGTTACACATATTATTACGACAACGGCGGTGTGATGAACCGTTATTTTGGGGTCGATTCTAGGAATTTGTTTGAGCGGATTAAAGGTAAGAAGCCTACTGAGAAGCCTTTTTAAAAACCAAGGTTTTAGCGATTCTCTATACCACATTCCACCTCCTTAACGTTTATTAACAAACTAAACACCACGAAAATGAAGAAGACCATTTTGTTTTTAGGAACGCTGTTATTGCTAAGCGGTTTGACATTCACCTCTTGTAATAACAACACACGTGACAATGCAGAAGATACCGTCGAGTCGGCCAAAGACGACATCGACCGTGCGGCCAACAAAGCCGGCCGAAAAATCGATGAAGCCGCTGAGGATATACGTGATGGGGCGAAAGAAGCAGCCCAGGACGTTAGAGACGCGACCCGCGATGCCGCTGATAAAATGGATGAAAAAGTAGATAAGCTAAATGCTGCTGCCAAAGAAGAATATCGCGCAGTTGAAAAGGAGCTGGATCGCATTAATCAGGAATTAAAGGAAGCTTCCGCTGAAACGAAAGTCGAATTGCAAAAGGCAAAGGAGAAACTAGAAAAAAGGAAAAAAGAAATTCTAGGGTAACCTAGTTTTTTAAATCAGGCAGGAACACTGAATCCAATCCCGTGTTCCTGCCTTTTTATTTATTGTTTTAAACTGCGAATTTACTTTGGGAATGGAATATAAATCTCCCTCCCCCCATTTCTGTATCGAGCCTTAATGGAATTAACGAGAAAACCCCCAAAGAAGAATTTCCTCGGGGGTTTTAGCATTTCGCCTCCAACGAATTGAAAACAGTCTACAATTCTTTAAATAAGCTCCGCCTATTTTATTTCTTTGGATCCAAGGCCAGAATAATACGTTGATGTACATCCTGGAGATGCAACTTACTCATTCGATCAGCCGTGCGCGGAATTGCTGCTTGAACTTGCTGCTTCAGTGTTTCCAAATGAGCTCGGGCTATGGATGGTAAATCGGTTTGTTTTAGTTCCACAGTCCGTGTTGCCAACCCATAGGTAACGCCTGGGGGAACCGAAGGAACGGTAGCCTTTTTAGGCTCCAACTGGGCAATTAGTTTTTCGATGTAAACTTTTTGCAAGTTCCTTCGGTAAATGTCAATGGTTCTCCCTCGACTTAGTTCTGCCCATATTTCCTTTTCTAAGTCGGTAAACAGCTCATCAACCGTATAATACTCCGACGATATTCCGGTTTCCAACAGCCTTACGATTCGATCGCCTGCAAATAGCGATTCTATTGTCGACGCTTGTATTTGCTTGATAGCTTCCACACCCGTTTCAGGTTTCAATTTGTTGATTACGGTGGAATCCAACAACCAGTCAGGGGTGGTAAATAATTGCTCATTTAAAAAACTGACGGCCTCTTGTTGTATCGGTTTAGGAACGGTGACAAAGGCTGCTCCCTCCATATCATAGGTTAGAGGATTGTCATAGATTCCGCCCACATTTTTCGTCACGTGGCCGAGGTAGCGTCTAAATTGACCTACAACATTGTTATACAATTCTTCTAGTTCCTTATAACTTTCGCCATCGGCATGACTCCAGGCTGGCAAATTGGGGAGAATACGTTTGAGATTAGCAATGCCATAAGTAGAGGCTTTCATGGCGTTATCACCCAAGTCTTCCGACTGATAGCGTGGATCATAAGGATTTCTTTCCGTTCCGAATCTCAGTCGGGCATCTTGGTAGGCTTGTTTGGTCCATTCATTCAAAATAGTTCTATCGTCTTCGTCCTTACCAAAATAGCTGTATCCCCATTTAATTGCCCATTTGTCATAGTCGCCCACGCCCGGCATAAAGTGTGTAACACCGTCCCCGGGTTGAGCCACGTAATTAAACCGTGCATAGTCCATGATGGAGGAGGTATGACCGTATTGGGCTAGCCACTCATTATCCCTTAATTTCTCGACGGGGGTTGCGGAACTAGCTCCAAAATTATGTCTAAGTCCCAGCGTGTGTCCTACTTCATGGGCAGCTACAAACCTTACAAGTTCTCCCATTAACTCATCATCAAACGTCCTTTTCCGAGCCCGTGGATCAACGGCACCGGTTTGTATGAGATACCAGTTTCTCAATAGGCGCATCACATTGTGGTACCAGCCTATATGACTTTCGATAATTTCACCACTTCTCGGATCGTGCACATTGGGGCCATAGGCATTTTGGATGTCGGCGGCGAAATACCGGATCACGGAAAAACGCGCATCTTCCAGGCTCATGGTTGAATCCGATTCAGGCCAATCTTCGGCACGTATGGCATTCTTCCAGCCGGCATTTTCAAAGGCAGGCTGCCAGTCTTCCACCCCTGCCTTCAAATATTTCCTCCATTTTAAGGGAGTTGCAGGGTCTATGTAGAACACGATCGGTTTTTTCGGTTCAATAAGCTCTCCGTTTTTCTGACGTTGCGCATCCTCTTCATTCCGAGGTTCCAGACGCCAACGAACTGCGAATATATGGTCTTCCGCCCGTTGGGACTCCTCTCCATAAACCGTGTATTTATTGGCGAAATAGCCCACCCTATGGTCAAAAAGCCGGGTTTGCATCGGCACCTTCGGTAGTACCACCATCGACGTGTTCATCTCAAAGGTAGCCACGCCAGCATCTCGTGCCGGTGGTAAATAGGTTCCAACTTGAGGTGTAGGTGAATTGGAAATCGTTTCCGGCACAACATTGAATGTCTTGGTGGTCCGGATTTCAACATTCGTCGGATAAGTGGAAATTCGTTCGATAAAGGAAGCATCCTTTTTAAAACTCGATAATTTGAGCATTTGTTTTCGTACCGAACTGATCGAGAATGTCGGATTATCCGCGTTAAAATAATCGGTAACGTCGATTATATAACTGTGGTGATCTTCTTCCTTTTTTACCGCCTCGATTTCAAATACACCGATTATTGGGTCCGATGCCGAATTTCTAACAGCGCTGGCGATGGGGCTGGCACTATCGGGGCTCATCGTTAAAATCGTTACCGACCGTAGTAATAATTGATCATTCAGACCCTTTTCCCATCGAATCATTTGTCTTTTTACCTCTTCCCCTCCGAAAATACCCCCACCTGCGGTGGTACGCGCAAAGCGGGTTACCGACATGATATCCCGTTCGAGTAGTGAATCAGGAACTTCGAAGAACCATTTCTTGCCGATCTGGTGTATGCCCACCATACCCGATTGACTTTTTGCCGTACTATCGATCCATTCCGCGTAGTCCTTTGGACCATCCTGGGGTTTACTTTTTGGCTTTTCTGTAGGAGTTGCCTCTACTTGAGGGGGCTCTTGCTTTTTTTTCTTCTTTTGCGCTAAACTTGGATGTGCAACAGCTACCATAATGGCTATTGCCAATAACAGATGTTTATACATTAGTTAAAATTGATGAAATTTGATTTTCAATAGGTTGACAATAATTTCTAGGCTTCGGGGAGATAAGTAAGCATCGAGAATTGGCTTTCATCAAACATTTCTTGTGCTATCTCCTGCAATTGTTGGGAGGTCATTTTTTGAATTTTGGCAAAAATCTCCTGCAATGGTTCTACGGTTTCTATGTCTAGTAGACTCTTTGCCATCATCAGCATGAAGCTACTGTTACTTTCTTCAGACATTGCCAATTGCCCCATGATTTGGCCTTTGGTATAATGCAATTGAGAAGTGGTGAGTGGCTGTTCACGGATTCGTTTGAATTCCTTCATAATGAGGTTCAAACTCTTATCAAGGTGCTTTTGTTCGGTTCCGAAGTAAACTCCGAAGAAGCCACTGTCAATATAAGGCGTGTAATTAGCGTCAATAGCGTAGACAAATCCATGCTTTTCCCGCAATGCGATATTAAATCGGGAGTTCATTCCCGGCCCCCCTAATAAATTGACCAGTACGAAAAAAGGAAGTCTCTTTTCACTATCTAGCGGATACGCAATTTTCCCCAATGCACATTGAACCTGTGTCAGATCACGCCGAACGGTTCGCACTTGGGGAATGTAGGGTCCGGGTTTTACCCGATGCCTCACGTTGGTTTTTTCGGGAATATCGGCCAGGTATTTTCCCACCATACGGACGACCTTCTGCATCGGAAAGCGGCTAACCGACGAAAAAACGATGCGTGAGGTATCCATATTGGCGTCAATAAAACTTCGCAAGTCCGATTTCGTAAACGAATTAACCGTTTCAGGAACGCCTAAGATATTGTAACCGAGGGAATGCCCCTCAAACAATAAAGCATCAAAATCATCCTGTATCGAATCCTCTGGAGAGTCACGATACATTGCCATTTCTTCTAGGATCACATTACGCTCCCGTTCAATCTGTTTTTCAGGAAATACGGAGTGAAAGGTAATGTCTGTCAAAAGATCCGCTGCCTTTGCGAAATGCTCATCGAGTACCGACGCATGAAAACATATTTTTTCCTTGGTCGTATAAGCATTGAGCTCTCCACCGACGCGTTCTAAACTATTGATAATATGATGTGACCGCCTCTTCTCAGTCCCTTTAAACGCCATATGCTCCCAAAAATGGGCTAGCCCCTGTTGTTCAGGTGTTTCATCCCTGCTTCCCACATCCAGCATAATCCCACAATGAGCAATGCGGGTATTGGTTACTTGTTTGTGCGCTAAACGTATACCGTTTGGAAATGTGTGTAGTTCGTATTCTTCGGTAAGAGATTGTAATGGCACCCGCCCTACAACCCTTTGCTTTGTATCAAAATTGGCCATTACTGTAAATAATCAGCATGCACTCGCCGTGATTTAGGGCAAAATTACTCAATTTTACCCAATTATTAGCAATTATTCCATCAACGAGCGAGCAATAACGATAAGATGATCTCCAAACGAATTCTGGTAATCCAAACGGCCTTCATTGGCGACGTGATATTGGCAACTTCGGTTTTGGAGACGTTACACGATGGACTCCCCCAGGCAGAGATCGATTTTTTGGTTCGCAAAGGCAATGAGCCACTCCTAAAAGGACACCCCTTCATTCGTGAAGTGCTGACCTGGGATAAAAAGAAAGGGAAATACCGCCATTTATGGGAACTACTAGGACTAATCCGAAAAAAAAAGTATCACTATGTAATCAACCTCCAACGCTATGCCGCCACAGGCCTCCTCACGGCAATGTCGGGAGCGCACGTTCGTATTGGCTTTGATAAAAATCCCTTATCCTATTTTTTCACCCACCGTATTCCCCACCGAATGGGTGACGGTAGACACGAAATTGAACGTAATTATGCGTTGTTAAAACCTATTACAGACGCCCCCCTTCAAAAACCGAGGCTTTATCCCACCAACGACGACGCTAAAATTACGGCTAATCAGCATCAACCCTATCTATGTATCGCCCCGGCATCGGTATGGTTTACCAAACAATTCCCCCTCGAAAAATGGAAGGAACTGATTGACTTGATCCCTAGTTCCCATACCATCTACATCGTCGGTGCCCCTGCTGATTACGAACTGGGTGAACGTTTAATCCAGGGAAGTGAACAACGAACAATCGTTAATCTTTGCGGTAAACTCAGTCTACTCCAATCGGCTGCATTAATGCGAAATGCTGTAATGAATTTTGTAAACGATTCAGCACCTATGCACTTATGTTCTGCCGTTGATGCCCCTGTTACTGCCATTTTCTGCTCTACGGTTCCAGCCTTTGGATATGGTCCTTTGTCCACAATATCGCATATTGGACAGACCGATCAACCGCTTTCTTGCCGCCCCTGCGGTTTACATGGCCATAGAAGCTGTCCTGAGGGACATTTTAAATGTGCTTTGACGATAGACGTTAAAAAACTCACTGCATTAATTCCTCAATAGGTGGGTTTGAATATCCGGATTATCCGGGCAGGAACTCCCACTAGCGTGCAAAAGCCGGGGGAAGACTTATTTACTAGGGCTCCTGCGCCAATGATGCTCTCTTCACCAATTTCTACTTGGTTAATAATATTTGCGCCTGTCCCGATATATACACCCTCTTCGATGAGCACCTCCCCCGAAATACATACACCGGGCATGACGGAGGAAAAAGCCCCTATTCGCGTATCATGCCCCACCGTACAGCCCAGATTGATGGTGACGAAGTCGCCCAATACGTTATTGACCGTTAGGATGGTGCCTGCGCATATGATATTCCCAATCCCAAATTCAGTTCCCCCTCCAAAGATGGCCCCAGGATGGATCAATGTGGGAAAACGTAGGTTGGGATTCAGTAGTTTCTGAAAAATCTTTCGCTTCACCTGTGGAGATCCTACTGCGATCACGACCGACAATTGCTTCTCCACACGATTTAGGGCATCTGTCGTACCTAATACAGGTAGCCCCGCATAATTCTTCCCCTGTAAATCGGGATGGTCATCGTAAAACCCCACCAGTTTCCAAACTTCTTTATGGGCATTAATCTGAGAAATTAACAAGGCGATTTCCCTCCCGAAACCACCGGCTCCAACGATTGCAATATTTCGTAACATGTGAAAAAAGTATAGTATATCATTAAATCAATTCTCCCCCACCAGGGTGACTATATCACCCAACAAGGATTCAGCAATCTCAGCCCTATTATATTTTGCTCGTACCAATTGGTAACCATTTTCACCGTGCTTCTGAGCAATTTGAGGATTGTTATAATAATAACGAATTACGGCAGCTATTTGTAAAGGATCATCAGGGTCGGCATAAGTTCCGGCCTCGGCTTGTTCTATCAAGGTTCGAGAACACCCGTCAATGGTCATCAGTACCGGTATTCGGCAAGCCATGTAGTCAAAGGTCTTATTCGAATAGACGGTTTTGAAAGTTTCACACTTGGTTAACATAACCAACCCTAGATCGGCCATACTGATATATTTATAAATATCCTGCTTCGAAATGGCATCCCAAAACCGGAAATTTGTCAAGCCTTGACGATAGACTTCGGCCTGGAGATTTTCTTTTTCCATGCCCTCCCCTATCAAAACGAAAAGAACAGGCGTACCTACCATTTCAACGCCCACTCTTAGCAACTGGTGAAGCCCGTTTGCCTTACCGTGAGCACCAACATATAGCACCACAAAATATCCTTCAAGTCCTAATTTCTTTCGGAGTGCCTCACGATTGATACCGACCAGGGATGCTTCCAATTTTTTAAAATCAACGGCATGGGGAGCTAAAATAATTTTGCTCGGTCTGATGTTCTTCTTCTCAATTAGTACGTTCTCAATACCTGGACTCACTGCGATCACACGTTTGGACCTGCGGTAGAGTAATTGCTCCATCCAATGAGCAAGGCTTATTAAATAGGAGTTCTTTAACACCCCCAAATCAACGGCCGATTCAGGCCATAGATCCCTTATTTCCAAGATGAAAGGACACCGTTTCCATTTTGCAATGATTGCTCCTGCCAAACCTACCCACAATGATGGGGATGTGCCAATGATCACATCAAACCGGCCTTTTGCCTTGAACAATGCCGCCCATATACTGAATACAAAATAGGAAATGTATCCCCCAAAACGACCTAAAAAACTTCGATTGTACCCCGCTGTAACGTGGACACGATGTACGATCACCCCTTGCTGGTTAATACATGCGTGTAATTTTCCCTGGTAAATAGACCTCTTTTCGGTGCGATGTGCATGGATCATTCCCGCAATCACTGTTAGGTCATGACCTGCTCGAAACCAATATTGAGTCATCTCATTCCAGCGAGATCCACCTGGGTCGTCGTCCTCCAAATAATATTGGTGAAACAGTAGAATTTTCATGAAGTAAATAAGCGTATAGTATGTTGGCCTTAGAATTTCACCTTAAAATTACAAAAGTTTTAAGTATTTCCATATTTTAGTCAAAATTTACAGCATACATCTATACTTTACTCATGAAAACCTATCCTAAGATCCTGTATCTGTCATGGAATGACGGATCGGATACACGAATCTTCAAAGAGGTCTCTACACTTGTTCGTTCCGGGGCAAAAGTTATTTTTCTTGGTGTCGGTACCGACCAGGCATCCTGCTTTGTTTCCAGAATTAAGCCTGAAAAATTATACTTTGTCCGGGCGAAACGAAAATCGCTCCTTGGTTTTGTCCGTTATTTTGGTTGGGCTGCCTTCTTGCTTATCCGCCACCGTTACCACTCTATTCACGTGGTTAACGAACCCCAATTGCTGATGTTATGGCCTTTGCTTTGGGGACATCGGAGGGTAATTGTGGATATTTTTGATTCTGTCTTCCTACGGAGAGACCTCCCGGGAAACCGTCTCCGTATTCTCAAAAAATGTTTATTCCTGCCCGTCGATCAAATCTTCGTTACCGACGAAAACAGGTTTAAACTAATGCCCGATAACCTGAAGTATAAAACCCGTATTCTGCCCAACTTCACCCCTCACTACAAGGGCGAAATGCAGAAAATAACCAACTCGGAACTTACTATATTGTATAGCGGCTGTCTTGCAAAAAATCGGGGCACAGAACTAATAAAAGGTTTCTTGTCAAGCGGCTTACCCCTCAAAGTCCTGGCAGCAGGATGGGTGGTAGATCAGGAAACCCGGGAAGTTTTGACGCACCCAAATGTCACGTGGTTAGGGGTTTTACCTCAGTCAGAAGTGATCAAAATTGCTGCAACCCAGATCGATTTCATCCTTTGCCTCTACGCACCAGTCAATCAAAATAACATTAATGCAAGCCCTAATAAGATATTCGACGGCATCCAAAGCGGCACACCGGTTATCATCAACGCTGAAACCGAAGTAGCTGAATTCGTGTCGCGCTTCGGTCTGGGTTATGTGCTGCCCTCTTTTTCCATGAAAGACTATTGGGGTTTATATCAGGAACTGCTTCGTTTTAAGAAGCGATACCGCCCCAATCTTTCCTTAAAGTTGCAAACCTCATGGGAACGTGTTGAAAAAAAGCTTCTATATGCCCATGCCCTTAGCCCAGCCGAATAAGCTAAAGCGGGATATTGTGTCGTCCGATTTAGCCTTTCAATTGCTCCAGGTAAATGCCATCTTAGTGATCGTCGGGTATGCGCTAGCCGTGACCAATGATATGGAGCCCGTCAAGCCATTTCAGTGGTTCAAGATCGGACTATTAGGTATTTCCATTCTTCATATCGCTTCCCTGCCAACGTCTGTATTACGACTAATATATTATTCTACCCAGGGCGCGCATGGGTTGTGTATCCTGTTAATTGGAAGCAGTTTTTTAGCGGATAATTTCATCCTTTCGATCACTCGCACCCTGACTTTCATCATTCCTTTTCTATATATATTGTACGTTATCGGATACCTGCTCTTGCGCTACGACATAGAATCGGTATTCCACGCATTTATTCGGAGCTATTTTCTGGTCTACAGCCTCCCAGTTTTGTTTTATTTTTTCCTATTGGGTGAACTCGAACGTACCAATATCTACAGCATCGCTTATGAGAACCCTGATTCGTGGTTCGTGTCTAATCACTACGGTTGGGCTTCCATCCTGGTTTTTGTGACGGTTATCGATATGCTGCAAAACATTGAGATCAACAGGTTCACTCGAATATTTTTAGTCTTAACAGGATTGGTCAGCCTATATCTAATGCTGATTTCCGGTAGTCGAAGCTCGTGGCTAAGTTTACTTCTAGTTATCTGTATTTATTTATTTCCCCGCCGAAAAACGCATTATATGTGGAAGATCCTCCTGGTTTGTATCCCCTTAGGAGCGGCCTACTTGTTGTCATACGACGCTGATTCAGCGGTAAGTCGCCGCATTGAGAAAACGAAGCTTCAGTTAAAAGTCGGAGAGCCCCGACATACGACAGGTGAACGGATGTTCCGTTATTTTAACAAAAATCCGATACTATATCTCAAGGGTATTGGCCTATTCAACCAATCTACGATCACCAATGTCACCGGTTCCAAGGGTTATCACAATTCGTACTTAGAAATTCTATTTGGTGCTGGAATATCCACCTTCGCCTTATTTTTCTACCTGATTGTATTACGTCCTACCTGGATTTACTGGTATTTTTTTTCCGATCGCTATGTGCTTTTACCCCCGCTCCTTATTATTCCTTTTTTTGAGAGTAATTTGACGGCGGGGCAGTTTTATTTTTACCCGTGGTTTACATTCCTACTCTTCTGGAGTTACTTCCCCAGGTTTACCTATATAAAGTGCAAAATCGATCCGGAGCTCACCTCGCGAAGAATAAAACCATTTGATTAAATTCGCGCAGTCATAGACTCTATTTATTAGCAACAAGCCGGTATAAAACTATTAAAACGAGAAATTTGAAAAGTACGCTCGCCTATGAATCTCCAACAACTTGAATATATAGTGGCCGTTGATAATTTTCGGCATTTCGTCCAGGCGGCAGACCAATGTTGCGTCACCCAGCCTACCTTAAGTATGATGATCAAAAAGTTAGAAGACGAATTAAACGTAAAGTTATTTGATCGGAACAAGCAACCAGTCGTTCCTACCGAGATCGGGGCTCAAATCATCGCACAAGCGCGTATCGTTTTGCGAGAAGCAAGCCGCATCGAAGAGTTAGCACGAAAGTTCAATGGGGCGATGATCGGTGATTTGAAAATGGGCATTATCCCCACCGTTTCTCCCTACGTGCTCCCTGTTCTCGTTCCGACTTTTACCAAAAAATACCCTGACATTAATTTTCAGGTGCATGAGATGGTGACTGAAAGGATTTTAATGGATCTGAGAAACGGTACGATTGACGTAGCAGTTGTGGCTACACCTTTTAATGAATCGGCTTTTCATGAAGTGAGTCTTTACGACGAGACATTTTATGTATATCTGTCGGAAGACAATGACTTATCGAATAAGGAGTATATCGCACCCGAGGATATTCGTGGGGACGAACTTTGGCTCCTGGAAGAGGGGCATTGTTTAAGTGATCAAATTCGTAAATATTGCGAATTGCGAAAGAGTCGCCTCAACACACACTTCACCCTGCGTTCTGGCAGCATTGATACCTTAATTCGAATGGTTGAGCGGAACGGGGGTTTGACCATCTTACCCTTTCTTGCAGCCCGTGAACTGCCAAAAGAAAAGAAAAGATTTTTACGTCGATTCCGAAACCCAGCTCCTTTCCGAGAGGTTCGGTTGGTGACCAATCGGGAGGAGGTGAAAAGTCGACTTATTGATGCCTTACACAAGGAAATTCAATTGCAGGTTTTACCTTTATTGAATGAACCGGATCCGATTTAACGAGATACGATTACTTAAATTTCAGTAGGTTCAGGTGTCAACACGGCATTACTCCTTAATGAATCGCAGAATATTTTGAAGTATTCCAAGATAACTGACGTATACGGATAAAGGACTAGAGGGCAATTTTGGAATTGTCCTCTTTTTTTAGTATATTCTCGTTTTGCTCGATCCTTATAAAATTATATATAGGCGGGGTAGTAAAACACGCCTTATCATCTTCCAATGGACAGACGATTGGTGCAGTTTTGAAATTTTAAAAATAAGTTTCCTTTCGGTCGGAAAAAGCGTTTTAAATAGTTCAATTCTTTAGAATTATGTAAATTCGCATGCTCTTTTCCAGTAGTAGAACGTAACTAATATTACGTAACATAAACCAGTCAGGGGGAAAAATGAAAGTTTAGATAAGAACACTTCTTAGAGGATCTTCCGTGTATTTTTCATGTTAGAAAAGTACATTTTGTAATTAATCAAATTTCAGAAAAAAATAATCTGGCTGCCGAGCCGGACTTAGCGTGACAATGCTCATTGTTGCTGTATTGTCGTATAAGATGTTCCAATTAAAAATCGATTCATAGAGAACGTGAGAAGAGCTTTGAAATATTACCGAATCATGTGGCTAAAACATGATTTAGTCGCGGGTTTATCGGTCTTTTTAGTAGCATTACCCCTTTGTTTAGGGATTGCTTTGGCATCCGGTGCACCCCTTTATGCAGGTTTGTTATCGGGTATCATCGGGGGATTGGTTGTGACAGTTATCAGTGGCTCCCAATTATCCGTATCAGGGCCTGCTGCGGGTCTAACCACGGTGGTAGCTGCGGCCATCATTTCGCTTGGAGATTACAAGATATTCTTGTTGTCGGTCATGGTAGCCGGTTTCATCCAAGTGGTGATCGGTCTTTTAAAATTGGGCACCATAGCTAGTTACGTACCTTCTTCCGTGATTAAAGGGATGCTTGCCGCCATCGGAATTATATTGATTTCTAAACAAATCCCATTAGTTGTGGGGTACGACAGTCCCGACTTTTGGACGCATGCGGTCATCAAAGTTTTTTCTTCCCCTAACCTGGTGGAGATTACCGATCGGATTCGAGAGAACTTCAAAATCGCAGCCGTATTGATCTCCGTGATTTCACTCGTCGTACTTTATCTTTTCCAACAACCTTTCGCTAAAAAAATCAAGTATATACCTGCACCTTTGATGGTGGTCATCATTGGGATCATCGCAAACGTTGCGATCAGTTATTTTAACCCCGCCTACGCTCTAAAGGAAACCCAGATTGTCAATATCCCACCGGATATATTTTCGGAAATATCCTTTCCTGATTTCAGAAAATTATTCTCCAATGTGGAAATCTGGAGTTCGGGCTTAATTATAGGCCTACTCGCCACCTTAGAAACCCTTCTCTGCGTGGAAGCCATTGACAAAATTGACAAATTGAACCGAATCACCCCGATAAATCGGGAGTTGGTAGCGCAAGGAATCGGGAATATGACCTGTGGGTTACTTGGGGCAATTCCTTTGACAGCCGTCGTAGTGAGAGGAGCTGCAAACGTGGACGCCGGAGGTCGAACCAAAATGTCGTCATTTACACATGGCGTATTTCTTTTATTGTCGGTACTCTTCATTCCTTTCTTGTTAAACAAGATCCCCTATGCTTCATTGGCTGCTATCTTAATAGTCACAGGTCTGAACCTTACCAAACCAAAACTATACCGCAGCATGTGGAAATTAGGAGCTAAACAATTCATTCCTTTTATTACCACCATCGTCGTTATTTTATTAACCGACCTACTGATAGGCGTATGCGTGGGGCTCTTAATCTCTGTGTATTTCATCATTCAAAACAATTTCAAGGCACAGTATAAGATCACGCGTACACGAGAACAGGAGGTCGATTGTTTCTATATCAAACTCAATAGTGATGTGTCGTTCTTAAACAAGGTGGAGCTTAGGAAGACGTTGGACGAAGTGCCGCAACACAGTATATTGACAATCGATGGTAGTGAATGTAATTTCATAGACTACGATATTCTGGAAGTGATCAGTGAATTTAGACATAAGGCGGCTGAGAAACATATCGACTTGAGACTGAAAGGCATAGAAATTGTCAATGTTGAAGCGATCCACTAGCTCCCCAAACGTAAAAATTTCGGAAAAATCCTTAGCGAACTTGCTCAATTGTGCAATTAAAGCCATGGTAAGACTTAACCGGGCAAGGCTATCAGGAGACCCACCCACTTGGATCCGGTTCCGTTAACTCATTTTTTACCCGCAGCGAAAGTGGCTTATTCCCGTTTTCGTTGTAGATATCCGTTGGGTTATGTAACTTAGTGATAACTATACAATATTATACTTTTTACAACGCTTTAACGGATACATACTATGAGATTGCTTGCATTCTTCTTGTGCGGTATTTTCGCACATTGCCTAATGGGCTATTCCCAATCGTCAGAACCGCTCGTCTACTTTAAGCAAGATTTTTGCGATCCAAACCTCGTTTTTGAAAGTGCTACCCCCAACAGTGGCCAAGTCGATCATATGATCACATCTTCTTCTGCTCAAAGCATACTGGGCGCTTGTTATTTAGAAACCAGTCGGTCGGAGCCAACAGGAGGTGGCTCGGTCCGAATTATTCGCACCACGCCCCTTGCCACACCCGTGCCCGAATCTTTGCATTGTGTCATCGAACTCGAGGCCGATGACATTTCCCAGGAAGGAAATATCGCAGCCTATTTCGGCATCGGTGAAGAATTGCCTACCAACAGTATTTTAATTGCAAATGCTTTATTGTTTTCGAAATTATCGATTGATTTTCGAGAAGATGGGCTTTATAATTTCCGGATTTCTGGTTCTTCTGGAGCGATATTAAGTGACCCCTTGAGTGGAAAAGTAACCGTTACGTGGGTCTTGAATGCGAGTAATAGTCCGATTCAATACTTTACCCCCTTGAAAAACCAGAAATCGTTGGAACCTGGTAAATACGAGATTTGGATCAACGATTTGCTTTGGATCAGCGATGCGAACCGAATCAGTGATGTCGCTTTGAATAACTTTGCCTTCATCTTATCAAATGGTGTCGGGAAAGTGCGAATTCACCATATAGAAATCAGTAAAAATGGTTTTCAGCTTCCATTGATATTGACTCGGTTTAAGGCGGAACGCAGACTTTCTGAATCATTGATTTATTGGGAAATGGCGGAAGGTCATACCGCTACCTTTTTCCAATTAGAACGAAGCCTGGACAGTCGATATTTCGAACCAATCGCCAGTTTAAATGTCACCACAGAGGAGCGTCATCAAAGGCATTTTAGCCTGGTCGACCCTAATCCGCAAAAAGGCATCAATTATTATCGGCTTAAGATGACGAGTCTGGAAGGTGAAATGAAATACTCTCCGGTAGCTTCTGTCCATTTTGATCCCGGTGAACCAGTGATAACCATTGCCCCCAACCCCTCGTTACCGGATAAAATTACCCTGTTGGCAGAAGGTGTGGATCCCGGCAGTTTGAAATTGTACAACGGGATCGGGACGTCCGTTTTAATTAATGAATCCTATGATCCTTCCACACGAATTTTAACTTTATTACCCGTTCAACCCCTAACGTCGGGGGTCTACTTTCTCAAATTACAAAAGGAACGGGTGTTAAAAACGGTTAAAGTGATCATTCCATAGATATATTGTGCTTATTTTGTAGTGGAAACAGAGCGGAAAATGATCCTAAGGACTGAGAAACTCATAAAAAAATACGGCCAAAGACTGGTAAACAATGAGGTAAGTTACCAGGTAGAACAAGGAGAGATTGTGGGTTTATTGGGCCCTAATGGAGCGGGAAAGACAACTTCATTCTATATGGCTGTGGGGCTTGTTAAACCCAACAGTGGGAAAGTATTTTTGGATGACCGTGACATTACCAACCTTCCTATGTACAAAAGGGCGCGTCTTGGCCTTGGGTATTTGGCTCAGGAAGCTTCCGTTTTCAGGCAGCTGACCGTTGAAGAGAATATCAAAGCGGTTCTGGAATTCACCGAATTATCGAAAACCGAGCAAAAAGAGAAGACCGACGCGCTGCTTGAAGAATTCAGCCTAACCCATGTACGTAAAAATAGAGGTTCGGTTCTTTCCGGAGGAGAACGCCGTCGTACTGAGATCGCGAGAGCTCTGGCGGTGGATCCGAAATTTATTTTGCTGGACGAGCCATTTGCGGGTGTAGACCCCATCGCGGTCGAAGACATACAACAGATCGTTGCCAAACTAAAGCATAAGAATATTGGTATCCTGATTACGGACCATAATGTCAATGAGACCTTGTCGATTACCGACAGGGCATATTTGTTGTTTGAAGGAAAAATCCTCAAAGAAGGAACCGCCGAAGAACTGTCAGAAGACGAACAAGTGAGACGCTTATATTTGGGTCAACATTTCGAATTGAAACGGAAGATCTAACCCCCTAAATTGAAGCGCAATTGTACGCCACCCGACGATACCGATCGGTAGAAACTGTTGGATACCAATGGATCGTTGAACATCCGTTCGAAATAGAACTGCAGACTCAAACGGTTATTAACGACATAGTTGACCGTAGGCCGTAGCTGGAAGTTGATATTTCCGGCGGTAGGGATATTTTCCGCCACCTCACTTTTTACCCCATTTTCTTCGATCTCCACTATTTTGCGTTGAATGGCTCTCGTGTCTCGAAAGGTTACCGACAGTTGAGCTGTAAGATCGTTTTTCAGGCGTCTTCGGGCACCATTTACCTTGAAAGGCAGGGCCATATTGGCCTTTGTAATTCCCAAACTAATGGTCAGATCTTGATTGAAGAGCTCTTGCATCTGGGTATTGGCTAAATTGAGAGCCACGGTCCGATCCCGGTTATAGTCAATTCTACCCGTCAACTGTCCCATGGTACGGAAATTAATACCGATTAAGGGCGAGAACCTTTCGGCCATGGTAATGGTTGTCATGGCGAAAACTGGAATATAGTGCCCGTATTCATTCACATGGCTATATAAAGGATTGTCATTGACCAGATTTGACGCCATTAGATAGCCCGTGACCGCCAGGTTGACGTACATTTCCTCGTAGTTCAGCGAAGAAGTAAAGTTGCCGACGCTGTAGGTTGACGTGTAATTATGTTCGATCGAAAACGACTGGAATATATTCTTAAACAGGGGTAGTTGCGATAAGCCGTTGTAGCGAATCGACCAATTGGGAAAAGGCCATTTCAAAAACGGACTCGTACGAATATACCCTGTGCTATCGGCACCTCTTCCCGAATAGGCTGCGAAAAATGCCGGTATTAATACATCCTGGGAATTCGGATTGTAGGTACCCTCCCCGATATTATTGGGATCCTGGTTCAGTCGATCGGCAATGATTTGACGGTACTTTATAAAATTATCAAATACGGGTGAGCTATGGTCACGGTGCATTTTAGTGAGAGCTGTCCGAAATGACATAAAGGACATGCTGTATTGGCCATTTCTCAAAGGGCTCTCGGACCGATAGATGCCACCGGAATCGGGGCGATAAAACTCTTGATAGGTGTCTCTACGGGTATAATCGGCTTTGATATTGATTTGGAAATCACGGAATGGTTCCAGTGAAGTATTGGCATTAAAGCGTTTGTCGATGGTCTGCTGGAAGGGTTGGTTTAAAACGCGGCTATCGGTGAGCCAACCTTTTTCAGCAGCTTGTTTTTGAAAATCACGTTGCTGTCCTCCCAGCACAAAGTCCAGTCCAGGGGCGCCGCCTTTTTCCAGACCGAAGAAACTCGGAGCACCCATAAAGCCGGGCAAGGCAGTAGTTTCGACGATGGAATAGTTAAAGTTTATACCTCTTACCGTCATCAAAACCCTTGTAAAATCCTTCAATAGCTGGCTGGATTGTGCTTGCCTTTCTTCGAAATCACCTGGGCTACGCGTGAAGTTCTTACGAGCTGCCCCAGGTGTATTGGCGAATTTCAGATATTTCAATTTATTATAAAGGGCCACGAAATCCACCCTTCCACTTATCCCCCGTTCGCGACTATTTCGCAGGATATTCCCAAATTCTGATCCGTTTTCATCTACAGCCCCCAACGCATTGGCCATGAAATTATAACCTATTCGGTGGTTATAATCCGCTGCGATCCAGTCGGTCAATGGGAGTTTATCGAGGGGCAGGCGCCAGGTCAGATTAATACGTTGATCAAAATCCTTGATCCGGCCAAAAGACTTGAAATTTCGCCATAGAGTATCTCTTTTTTCCTGGGTATCGAGGTCGCCATAAGGTTCGTCTACGATGGCACGGGCGGCTGCATTATAGGTGACCACCATGCTTTTTGTGAGATTCCAGGTTAGGTCATAAAAGCGATTAAACCAAAAAAACTTCTCAAAATAAGGTAGTTGTCCCTCGGTGGTTAATTCGGCGTTCCTCAATTGTGTTCTCATAAACCCACGTTCTACATCGGCTCTAAGGGCGATCGAAGTGGGGTAGAGATTAAGATTGAAATCTTTGATAAACGCCGCATAAGCATTGGTTACCTGCCACTTTTTGAATGGTTCAAAAGGTTTAGCTGATTTTGAAAATGCATAGGCAATGCCACCTTTATACATTTTCTGAAGGTAGGATTCGGTCAAAATATCCCTTTTGCGTAGATCGTTGAATGCGTAAGTAAAGGCAAAATTCTCAATATCATGGAGTCGGGGGGTTCGATTACTGGTTCCCACCCGCATCTTCCTTACGTTAGATAAATTAATGCCTCTCCGAGTGGTGTTATCAATAACCATTCGTCGGTACCTCTCTCGCTCATCGAAGTTCGCTAAGTTGTCCAACGTAGTATTTAGGCGCATATCCGGATCAAGGGGGTCGAAAGTGGGTGTAATTTGCTTTCGATCGTAATTCATGAATAGCGGAATACTGAAACCCCAATCTTGGGGCAAGAATTTATCTACAGCCACATTGGCCGCAATTCCAAAATCGCTTGTGAAGGCTCTTGATCGCTCTCCAATTTTCGTTTGTACCCCACCAAAACCGAAGGATTCCACCCTACCCGTCGCTTTTATCGTCGCTAAATCAGCCAGTTTTGCGTCGAGCTGCCCCAAGGCTGACCATCCTGCAGTTTGGTCAAAGCCCTCGGCATGCATTTCATTGACCCAAAGACAGAAACTTTGGGGACGCTCGTCGTCGGAGGGCGGATTTCGCATACCAATCATGACCACCCTTACTTGGCTTAGATCGGGGTTCCCAACCACGGTTATTCGGTAGTTCCCGTCCCTACTACGCATAGTATAAGGCTCAGAATAGCTACGTCCCCATTCCCGGTTCCGGGCTGACTTCACCCGGAGCAACTCCTGAAGATCGAAGTTGATTTCGTTCGCTTCAGGCCAAACCGCTGAGGGAGCTGCCTCGCCTGGCCGAGTTGCCACCAAATTAGACTTCTCAATTTCATAATAATTCTGGGTCACATCGGTTCCCAATCGCATAAACACGGCGGTCCCTCCTACCATAGGGTCATCACTATGCATATGCACATACATTTTCAGGCGTTTTCTAAATTGAAGGTCTAGATTTACATTTTTGAAAACCGCCCTTGAATCCCCGTCTTTGAGGTCGGTGACGCACATGCTCATCGCTTGTTCATTGAGGAGGAAATTCTGGTTCGGCTGCGTAAAATCCCGGTCCCGCTCCCAACCAGGTGGAACGGTATAATTGTACTTGCCCGACGATTCCGAACCGAGCTGGCTATTTTCTTCAATACTTACGGTCCCAACGGTGAATTTTGCATCGTATTTTTCCGGCACTTCCAGTTGGTTCCCCGCATTCAAATCATAGGGGTATTTGCGATACTGTTGCCCTACCAATTGCAACTGGGCAAATCGTAATACCACGGGATTTTCAAATTCGGTCAAGTACATACGCATAAAACGAATGGACTTGAAACTGTTCATATTCTCCGTTTTAGCGGTGTATTCTTTGATAGGGATACGGAATAAGTACCAATCTGCACCCTTGGCGGTGGTTTTGTCGACAATGAATCCCTTGCCCACTTCCAATTGCCCGGGTTCTAGCTCAATAACATATTCATAATATTCCTCATTATTATTAATCGTGTTATCGGTATTTAGGTCTTCCCCATCGGGGACGTTGGTATTTGCTTGGGTGAATTGATTTCGATTCTGGGTACTTTCGGGAGCATTGTTCTCCATACCCATGAAGTTTTTATACCGCTGGAGGATATTGGCACTTTGGGCATCCCATTTTTCCCCAAGGTAAAAATCAAAATCATCGGCCGAGGGGTCTTGTTTGATCAATTCCAGAGCTTGAGGATTCACAACGGCTTCAATTTTATCCAAAAAGCTTTCTTTAAAGAACCGTTGTTCGTCAGCGCTGCTCATCCCGTCCAACCCTACGTCCTGTTTTTCCCTACCTCCGGGTTCGTTACTAAAGGCATCGATTACAAATTGTTGTCGGGTAACATAACCCCATGCGGTTGAATCCACATTGACACCTACAATTCGGTCGGCAATTGGCAATCCATTTTCGAAATTATACCGTTCGTCAGGAATAATATCTTCTGAGATATCCCCTAGGTTGAATACCAGTTTCCCCCCGGTTGCTTGACGGTCGATTACGTTACCTGAGGCATCGGTGTAACCTGCGCGAACGATACCGTTCGGCCCTTCGATAAAGGGATCCATTAACCAAAAGTCAATGGTCTCGATATTGGCATTGTCAAAGTCATTGTCGGCCGAAATTGCCCGGGTTACAGCGCCGTAATTAGCCGCGGGATTTTTCAACATGCCTTGTTCATCGAGATCGGGATTGTAATTGTACGCACCCCTCTCTTTGGGATAGTAAGCGACGTCGAGAATAACCTGGGGAAGGGGCACTTGCGGGACAGCCTTTCCGGGGAAAAGGTCCTGTGGCATAAACATACGTTCGTAGTAATTCTCTGAACTGCCTTCCGGCAAGATGGGCTGCCCGATATTGGCTCCAAAATTTTCCCCGGAGAATACGTTGTCGATATTATATACCGAAATCTTCGCTCTGTTGTAGGCATGTTCAAGTCGCTGAGATTCTGCACCGGGGAACTTAAACGTCGGGGAGTTACGGGGCGTAGAACCGATTTTCCATAGTGTGGGTTGACGGGCCATATCGTAAACGATCCGGGATGTTTCGAAATCGTCGATAATAGCTCGTCCGTTTACTCTTTTGTTCAAACCGGGATAGAGCTGGGCTGCCTCCCCCATAAAATGGATGTAAGACATCTCCTTGGTTTGGATCAGCGGCAATTTATCCAATAGTCGGGTTAAGAAAGGAGCTTCCTTTCGAATACTACCGTCAATTCCAATGATGGTGTTGCTCGCTGGCTCGTTACCTATCGAGACTCGGCGTAAAAATCCGGCAGGAGTCTCGTTATAATGCATGGCGGTCAAGCCCAGGCGAACATCTTTGTTCATAAGATAGTCAAGTCGGGTACCTACCAGTGTTCGGATTTGGTTGTCGAATAAATCCGGCTTTTCGTATTCCACTACAATTTCCCTTCCCGAATTCAAAACCGACGGATTGGTAATGCGCACTCTTCCCATTTGTGCTTCCACCACATAGTCTCCGCCGCGGGCTAATGCTACCCCCCCGGAGGTGACCATTACGGTTTCCTCTGCGACGCCGAAGGGTAATTGTATTTCGGTACCGCCTGCGGACTGGTAACTTCCTCTGAGATAATATTTATTCTTCTCGTTTATCTGTTGCGCCTCGATCATTGTCCGACGATACAGCTCATCGAAAACATATTTTCGAGCGAGGGCTTCTTCATCGGGATCGATGTAAGATGCGATGGTACGCCCAAAGGGCTCCAGGACCGGGAAAATGATACGGCCGTTTTGTGAATCGATGGTATACCCTTCTACAAAGTCAAAGTTTCCATCGGGATGAAGATCCCCCACCGTATTGAGTCGGTCGAGCTGCATCAATCTAACCAAGGGCTGGTTTTGAAGCCGCCTACCTTCCTGGAGATTAGGATTGTCAATACCGGTTACGTCGTCTTTATAAATTATCCTCAGTTGGAAACTTTGCTTGTCTATTTGTGTAGCACCCAACGAATAAATATTCTTCATCATCAGATCCCACATCGGTTGATCCGTGTTATTTCGTACCGTAGAGGATTTGAGTAGTTTCAAAGCAACGACTTCATCGTCCCTAAGATTCTGATAGTCTTCGGTAAGTTCTCCGACCTTGTAGACCCTACCCCGGTAAGTGTATTCATAGGCGACAGCCAGCACCTCGTCATTTCGTAGGGGTACTGTCAAAGAGATATATCCTAGTTGCGGGTTAAAGGTATAATCGCGTTCGCTCACCAATTTTTTAGCCCCTCTTAAAAGCTCGTAATCCACATTTCTTCTTAATGAGAGGGGTGGTGACGTAAGGGTATTATTGGTTTGATCGACTTGCCTAAATGCCGGGTTTGCCTGTAGACTCCGATAGAGTGGGTCGTCTTTCATATCCACCGGCGTGGATTCTTCATTCTCGGTAAGATTGGTTAGACCTACAATATTCCGGAGCGTCGTTGTATTCGAAGTTCGGTTCGTCACATAAACTTCAACCCGGGTTACTACCGCAGGGGAAGTAATATTGGGGAGATTGCGTAAGGCACTTTCGTATTGGTTTCTAAATAGATGAGATAAGAAGAAATGTCTATTTTCTTCATAACTATCCGATCGAATTTCAAATTCCCGGCCTTGCGTTCCCCCTCTAAGTACGATTCGCTCCTTCCGGGACCGCTGTTGAGATGCGACGAAAGTTGCGTTAAGTCGGCCGAACTGCATTTCCGTTTTTAACCCGAACAGGTTTTGCATTCCCGGAATCAGTTGGCTGTTGGTAAGCCAATTGATATTTCCAGCCTCAATCGATTTTATAAAGTTTTCTTCCTTCCCCTTATAGTTTAGTTTGAGCATGTTCTCAAACTTGAAACTGGCTTTCGTGTCGTAGTTGGTTAAGAAACCTAAGCGTTCGCTGATATTCGCATTGAAGTTAATGTTGATTTGTGGTTTGAACACAAAGTCGAAATTCCTCCGTTGGCGAATGGGGATGGAAGGGTTGTCGTTGAATTGATTGATAAACCCTATGTCCATGGTAACAAACCCATTGGGCATCATATCCAGAAAATCGTCCCCGATCAATCGATCCAAGGAAGGGGGCAAATCCAATTTCGGGGAAAGTCGTCCTTCCCGTGTTACATCAGACCGAGAGGCGTATTCTCGCAACAACGTATTGAAAGTTCTTTGATTTTGGATTTGATTATAGGTATCCAAATCGATGCTTTCGGTGGGTCGGTATTCTAGGTTTCCCTTGTCGGTGCGAATTTGTTCGGAGATGACAATATCGCCGGTAGGGGCCAACATAATCTCGGTCGAAACATTGGAGGGAGCTTTCTGGTAAATGGGTGAACGGGGTCTTGGCTCTAAGAACCGATTTCTATAGTAATCTTTCCAATTCAGTTTCGTTCCACTGCCGGTACGCTCAACTCTGCTTCCTGAAGTGTCGGGAAGGGTATCGGGAGCAGTCGTCAGGATCGTTGGGACATGGTTTTGAGGGTCGGTGTAGATCAACGGAAGCGGTTGTTCCGGCACAAAATCAACCGGTACCGCAGCCATATACACGGCGACCACCAAGAGCATTGACGCACGAAAAAAAGTTTGGTAAATATATTTATACAAAATATCTGACCAATTTTCGAGTTATCTGTAGGAGGTTAATGCGACGCTACCCAAGCAAAAACGCAAGAACCAGGTTTATTATTTTTTAATTACCTCAAAACTAATCGTAACCTTACCGCAATGACAATTTTATCAACTCTTCCACACTGATCGAATTGCCATATTTCTTGAGGATCGCATCGATGCTTTTCTCTGCTGTTGCTCGGGCTACGCCTAGTGTTACAAGGGCTGACAACGCCTCACTTCGTTGATTACCTGCTTCCGGTGTCGGTGCATCCGACACAAAACCATCCTTGAGAATTCGGTCTTTCAACTCTAAAATCAGACGTTGTGCGGTCTTCGCCCCTATCCCCTTTATCGATTGTATGGCTCGAATGTTCTCCTGGAGAATGGCTGTCCTAATTTCAGATGCCGACATCGATGAAAGCATAATCAGCGCTATGGCAGGACCGATCCCCGTGACACTTATCAGATGCAAAAAAAGATGTTTTTCTTCGGACTCCCAAAATCCGTATAACACGTGTGCATCATCTCGAATATTTAGGTAGGTAAATAGTCGGCAAGGGCTTCCATTGTCCGGGAGTGCGCCATAGGTTTGCAAAGAAATCCTCATTTCATATCCTACACCATGCGCTTCAATTATTGCTATTGAAGGCTCCTTATGCGTCAAACTACCCGATATATAGGCGATCATCTGGAATACAACTAAACTGGTATATTTCTGTCAACTTTTTCAACCCAACTTCCTCCAAGAAAATGCTCTTGGGCGGTTTGTTTGACAATATATGAAAAAGCAGAGAACCCCGAAACCTTGCGGTGGGGCTCTCTCGTTATTTCTCCCAAAAAGAGGAACATTAGCCTGAAATAAGGATTTTCATCCCCGTTTTAAGAGAATTCCCCTTGATATTGTTCACCTTTTTGATTTTATCAACAGACAGTCCGTATTTCCTTGAGATATCCCAGAGGGTGTCCCCCTTTTGAACAACATGATAGATCGGGTTTTGCTGGCCTGTAGACGACTTCGCTTTATCGGTTAGGATCACCAATATCTTACCGACCTTTAATGTCGTTCCATTCAGTTGGTTAGCGTCAATGAGGTCCGAAACTGTTACGCGGTACTTTCGAGCAATACTGTATAAGGTCTCGCCTTTTTGAACCGTATGCTCGATAGTAGAATTTTTAGGCGAGCTTTTAGCTGGTGGATTACCCGTTGCAGGATTCATTTTTTTCATTTCCACCGATGAAGCAGCTTTGGTGACTTCCTTCTGTTTATTCAACTGCTCTAACCGTGCCGCTTGTCGCGCAAGAAATATTTCTTCGGTCATCACAGTGCCTGCGGGAAGTTCCGGAATTAGGGTGACCTCCTTTTCGGGCACCGTTTCTTCCATAGCTGAAGTTTCTTCTTGAACGATTTCCGCATTTAAATCGATGAGGGATTCAACATCCTCCTCATTCACGGGTGGTTCTACTTCCTCAGGAGCTGAAGTATTCAAAGAAGCAAGTATCACCTGCGGCTCAGCCACTTCGACGGGTTTCGGTTTGGGGGCTTCCTCCTGAATTCGTCGACGGACAGTCTGTTGGATAACCAACCGCTGCCCTACCCGTATATTATTACTTTTAAGATTATTCCAATTTTTTAGCTGTGCCACGGTAGTTCCGTAGCGACTTGCGATGCCCGAGAGGGTTTGCCCACTTTTTACCGAATGTCTCACACTAGTGGTAATGATCTCATAGCCATCCTTTACCTTACGTGTTTCGCCTGCAAGCATAACTCCATGTGATGCGGGCACGCGAGACGACGAATCCAGAATCGCCAGCATGTAATCCTTCACCATGGCTGTGTTTACGGCAGGAACCTTAAGTGTAATCCCTTGGTTGGAAGCTGGAATATAAGTACCCACGATGTGTGGATTATGTTCGTAAATGTCGTCAATGGTCATACCACTTAACTCGGCAAAAGTTCTGAGATTAAGGTAGCCTTTGACGTTAATAGTATCGGCGACGGGTAAGAGCTTCTGTTCGCTGGCAACGATGCCATGATCTTGAGCGTAGTGCATCATGTAGACCATTGCAACGTACTGGGGAACGTAGTTTCTCGTTTCACGGGGTAAAGCGTGGTAAATGCCCCAGAAATCGTTCCTACCGGTGCGACGGATCGCTCTCCTTACGTTTCCTGGTCCGCAGTTATAGGCTGCTAAGACCATTTCCCAGTCTCCGAAAATCTTATAGAGCTGCTTTAGATAACGGCAGGCTGCTTCGGTAGATTTTTCGGGATGGAATCGTTCGTCGATATAACTGTTTTGCAGTAAACCAAATTCTCTACCAGTGGCTCTCATAAATTGCCAAAGCCCACCGGCACCTGCCCTCGATACGATACGGGGGTTTAGACCCGACTCGATTAACGATAAGTATTTTAATTCCTCGGGAAGATTATGCTTGGCGAGCATTTCTTCGAAAATGGGGAAATAAAGATCTTTCGTTTCCAGCATTCGCTGAGTAAAAGAGGATCTTCTTACGGCAAAAAAATCGACGTAATTATGCGAGTATTCGTTGTAACGAAGGGGAATTTCCTTCTCTAATAATTTTAAACGTTCCTTCAGAAGAAAGGTTGAAACAGGGCTGTCTTTTTTATCTTCTAGTATTTCTGGAACGAATTCGGTGAGTGGATCCAGGGTAGCAAGCTCCTCTATCACATCCCGTTCATCTAGTCCTGAATCTTTTTGTTGCGCACTTACTTTGAATATGAATAAAAAGAAAAAGAGCAAACTAAAACGTACAGGCCACGTACTATCAAAGTTTTTCATTACTAGTACTTGAGGTTTAACGATTTAGAAGTTTTTGTGAATTTGCGGCATATCAGCTACGGACTAGGCTGCCGGTCAATTCTTTAATATATTTTCCAAATGCCATGACACGGGCTTCATCGAAAGCCCTTCCCATAATCTGAAAACCGATGGGGAGCCCTTGGTTATCCACGCCGTTGGGTACCGAAAGTGCCGGAAACCCTGTAATGTTTGCTTGAACCGTAAAAATATCAGCCAGGTACATTTGCAGGGGATCTCCGTTTTTCTCCCCTTTTTTGAACGCAGTAGTGGGTGCTACCGGCGACACGATAAAATCAAATTGATCCAAAACTTCTTGGGTTTCTTCCAAGATTAAACGCCTCACACGCTGAGCTTTGGTATAATAAGCATCGTAGTAATTCGCACTTAATACAAAAGTCCCTAACAGGATCCTGCGTTTAACTTCCTTGCCAAATCCTTCTGAGCGACTTTTTTTGTACAGCTCTTCCAAATTACCCGCCGCTTGGGTTCTATAACCGTAACGAACTCCGTCAAAACGAGATAAGTTAGAGCTAGCCTCTGCCGTAGTAAGAATGTAATAAGTGGGTAAGAGATGACGGGTTTGTTTAAATTTAACTGGCTCTACCTCATGGCCTTCCTCCTTCAACCGATCCAGGGTAACTTGCATTTGCTCCTTTACTTCAGGTTGTACCGCTTCCGATTCCACCCCTTCCACCAGGTAACCAATTTTTGCTTTTCCCTTCCATTCCAACTCCTTTGAATAGAAACTTATGGGTGTGGAAGAAACAGTACTATCGTATTCGTCGGGACCGGCTATGACTTCGAGTAACAGAGCAGCATCTTCTACACTTTTAGTAAGTGGGCCAATGCAATCAAATGACGAGGCATAGGCTATCAGACCATAGCGAGATACCCGTCCATAGGTTGGCTTCAGACCGACAACTCCACAAAAAGAGGCTGGTTGCCTGACGGACCCCCCGGTATCACTTCCCAGGGACACGTGGCATAAACCTGCTTGAACGGCAACGGCAGACCCACCTGAAGAGCCACCCGGTATTCGTTCCGGATCAGCTGCATTGGAAACCGCACCGAAATAACTGTTTTCATTGGAAGAGCCCATCGCAAATTCATCACAGTTCTGACGACCAATGATGATGGCGTCTTCCTGTAAAATTCGATCTACGACTGTAGCATTATAGGGGGCTTTGTAACCGGTAAGGATTTTACTGCCGGCTTGTAAACTGTAACCTTTATGAGAGATGACGTCTTTGATCCCCACCACTAGCCCAGCAAGCTTGCCTACTTTTCCATTGCGAAGACGCTCATCCAATTGACGTGCTCGTTCTAAAGCATCCTCCTCATACACTTCTACAAATGCATTCAGGTGAGCCTTTTCCCTGATCCTCTCCAAATAGTCCAACACAATTCCCTCGCAGGTAAGTTGACCCGATTTCAGAGCCTCTTGAATATCGGTCAACTTTTCAAATGATTCGAGCACTGATCTAAGAAGTTCTTATACGTTATTTTATTTTACAGAAAACAAGAGCCGTTTTGCGTATAAGGCAAAACAGCTCTTGCAGAATTAATTACTATAATAACAACTGGTAAGACTACTTTTTAGTCTCCTCCGTGTCCATACTTTTTTCAATGCTTTCTTTGACGTCCTTCGTCGCATTTTTGAATTCTTTAATTCCTTGACCAAGCCCGCGCATGAGCTCAGGAATTTTCTTCGCGCCAAATAATAGGAGCAAAGCCAGCCCTATCAAGAGCATTTCCTGACCGCCCATCCCCATTAAAGCCAATAATACCGCAGCTGATTCCATTTTATTACTTGTTTATTAATTCAATTTCCTAATCTAATTAACATTTAAATAAAGACATCTCGACCTAGGAGATACCCAACGTGAGGGACAAATTTATGAAATATATTGGAAAATCTAATTCTATCTAATTTAATCCTTCCTATTAACACTTAACTGACCTTGATGGTTTTTGTTTGTTTTTCCCACTCCGAAAACTTCGCTATTTCATTTTCTAAAACGTTAAACAACCATATTACCAGCGCTACGTCATCCGCTATTCCGATCAAAGGAAGTACATCTGGAATTATATCCAGGGGTGAAATAAAATAAACGAGAACTCCGACGATGGTCGCCATGCTGCCGAACGGAACCGCGCGATATTCACCTGTAGCATAAGCTTTGATAAATCGAATCATCAACTGTAGTTGACTTTTCACTTCCTGAATTCCCTCGGCGAACCCTCGCTTTTCCATTTTTCTAGCTCCCTGTTGAATGAGCACCAATAGAAGGGCTTTATTTTTGGTTAGGCCGGCTCCACGCCGCATAACTTTGGTAAAAAAGGAGGATGTTAAAATACGCTGAATTAAGGATTCTCCTGATGCCATAAAAGTGTGTTATGAAAGTATGAATGTCAGACCCATCCAGCCTCAAATCGGGGGGATATCCCATAGTATACTATTCCGATAACCCCCTTCATTAGCTTTATCTCTTTTTAGTTTTGGAACTTTCAACCAGACTGGGTTCTTTTAAAAAGGCGATCATATCGTTGACGATCCGGCCTGCTTCTTCCAGGTAAACGTCGTTCTTGGCATCTTTCGTATTCTGATCGTCGTCGGTGTTTTCGTTTTCTTCGTCATCCAAATCATTCCCTTGGTTTAAGGAAGAAAGTGCCAATCTTTTCTTTTCCGCCTCTTCTCTCTCCTTTTTACGTTTTTCTTCGTTTAACGAAATCACCTTATTTTCCCGCGCTTCTCTGAATAGTTCCAGATCCTTGACCAGTTTTATTAATTTTTCGTCACTCTGAAGGCGTTTTCCATGATTTTCATTTAACCATTTTAATAACGGTTCGCTGATATCATTGGTGGCCTCATATCGAACGGGGTTGATCTGATCCCAAGGCAGCGCACTGGATTGTGACTGCTCTCTATACTCATCGGCCAGGTGAACGGCAGGAAGTTCAATATCGGGCTCAACGCCTTTCAATTGCGTACTGCTTCCATTTACTCTGTAAAACTTGGCCGTCGTCATTTTCACTCTACCCAGAGGCTCCGAAGACCGCTCATATTGATTGAGGTCCAACAGGGTTTGTACGGTTCCCTTCCCAAAAGTTTGCTCACCAATTACAATGCCTCGTTTATAGTCTTGGATGGCGGCAGCGAATATTTCTGAAGCAGAAGCACTAAAACGATTCACCATTACGGCCAAGGGGCCGTCGTAAACCAAGGTAGGATCAGGATCTGACTGTACGTCAGTCTGCCCCATTGTTTCTTTAATCTGGACCACCGGACCACTTTTAATAAACAAACCGGTCATGGCGACGGCTTCATACAATGAGCCCCCCCCGTTGTTACGAAGATCTACGATAAGCCCATCGATCCCCTCCTCTTTGAGCTCGTTGATCAACTTTTTAACATCATTGGTCGTACTTGCAAATCCTTTTTCTCTGCGTTGTACCCCTTCAAAGTCACGGTAAAATTGGGGGACAGTAATCACCCCTAACCTTCTTTCCCCCTCTTTTGTGGGGACGGTGAGTATATCTTTTTTCGCTCGTCCATCGACCAAATTGATCTTTTCCCGAACCAAACGGTACTCCTTGGGCGGGGTGTTGGGCAAAGCGTCCGCAGGTAAAATTTGTAAACGAACAACAGTCCCCTTAGGTCCTTTAATTAACTTGACGGCATCGTCTACGAACCATCCGACAATATCGACCATAGGACCATTATCGCCTTGAGCAACCCCGATAATTCGATCTTCTTTTTTAAAGTAATTACTCTTAAAAGCAGGTCCACCCGGAATAATGTCGACGATTTTAATGTAGTTTCCGTCTTCGCGAAGCTGCGCACCAATACCTTCCAGCGACTGGCTCATATCCTGATTGAAGCGATCCGCAGTCACCGGCGACATATAACTGGTATGGGGATCTATTGATTCGGCATAGGCGTTGAAATAGGTCTGGAATGCCTGATCGGTTTTAATGCGACCTAAATTCCGAGCACGGTTTTTATAGCGTTGTTGCAGGATAGTAAGACTGGCGGTATCGGCTTTACCGGTAAGTTTTAGATCCAAGGCTTCACTTTTCAGGTATTTGAACCACAGTTGATCCAATTCTTCCGTATTGGCAGCCCAAGCACGGTTTTCCCGGTCTACTTCCAACACTTCATCAGTCGTAAAGTCTTGAAGTTTAGGATTCTTAAGCACTTCGGATATAAAATCGTTGCGTTCCAGCCAGCGCCGACGGTAAAGATTGAAAATTTCATAGGGGACGTCGAGCTCTCCTTTGAGTAAAAAATCGTCAAACGAGTATCGATATTTTTCGAACTTATCGATGTCCTCCTGGGTAAAGTACATTTTCCCTGGATCGATATCTTTCAGGTATTTGTCCAGTATCACCGACGAAAGCGAGTCGTCGAGTTTGATTTTCCGAAAGTGAAAATTATTCAATAGCCGGAGCGCTGACGATTGTGCTTTGTATTGGGCCAAGGTGGGTTTCAGGTCTTCAAAAACCCCGTCATTGGGTGATTGCACAGACGTAAAGTCGGACAAATCCGTTTCCCGGATATTGCCCCCCATAAAAATCACTGGAATCAGTGTTATCAAATATTTTCTCATACCTCAGCTATTTCACAATTTCCAAAAGCTCTACATCAAAAATCAAGGCTGACAAAGGTGCGATACTCGGTCCAGCCCCATGCTCCCCATACGCTAAATGATGGGGCAAGTAAATTTTCCATTTTGAGCCTACCGGCATGAGTTGCAAAGCTTCGGTCCAACCGGGGATAACTCCACTGACAGACAAGGCGATAGGCTCACCTCTCTCTACTGAACTATCGAACACCGTTCCGTCGATTAACGTTCCATGATAATGAACTCTAACCCTATCATTTAGGGAGGGTTTTTCCCCGTTTCCTTCCTTCAAGATTTCATACTGCAAGCCACTTTCTGTGGTGACGACTCCCGGTCTTTTTTTATTCTCGGCGAGGAAGTTTTCTCCAGCAATCCGATTCGGTTCAGCTTCAGCTAATCCAGCCGCTCGGGCCGAGTCTCTCAGCCGGGAAAAATAGGCCATTAAAAATTGCATCGCCTCTTCTTTGTCGATTAATGTGGGCTCACCTTTGAAAGCATCCCGAATGGCGGCACTTACAAGTTCGACATTAATCCCATCAAGCCCTTCCATTTTTAAATTTTCACCAATACTGATTCCGAGCCCATAGGACACGGTGTCCATTTCTGTTTTCAAGCTGATCGACTGCTCCTGGGCGTTTACCAGAGCTGAGGAACATAGGATTGCGACAAACCATAACAGGTTGACAAAGGGCTTCAAGTTGTTTGACATTCGGAATATTTCTAGTTTACGGTAATTTACTGACCCAAATTTATTTATTTAACCTTTGGGTATCAAAAAAACGGAATACATTGCAAAAAAGCGCATGCAATGGCATATTTTTTTGGCTTAGGGAGAATTCTTCCCTTGTTTTGCGAAGCTGAATTTTGCTTTCTTAGAAAAGTGCAAGCCAACTTTCACAACATTTTAAGCAAAGGCCTTAGAAATATTAAATTAAACTCCTACATTTGCGGTCTGAAATAGAATAATTTCCATTATA
>ENA-UOVV01000576-UOVV01000576.1-compost-metagenome-genome-assembly--contig:-NODE-576-length-41065-cov-30.876786_pt1 | contig 41065 bp, 43 predicted proteins | sample MGYA00238155_ERZ761577 | MGnify/ENA primary metagenome ERZ761577 (study PRJEB28898, sample SAMN06268775) | compost metagenome | isolation source: Emeryville, CA | place: USA:Emeryville, CA | collected... | reverse complement strand
GCGCACCCGGCCAACCCAGCCCCAGCGTCGGGCCTCCTCGCCTGCCCCTCCCCCCCTCAGATGGTGGATTCTGCCGACTTCTCGCGCCTCACAGCTCCTAGTGGTGGATCCTGCCGACTTTTCACGCCTCACAGCTCCTAGTGGTGGATCCTGCCGACTTTTCACGCCTCACAGCTCCTAGTGGTGGATTCTGCCGACTCTTCACGACCCACCGCTCCAGCTGGTGGATTTTGCCTGGTGTTCGACCGGAGACCGGGCAGAATCCACCATTTCAGGAGGCCGACGCTGGGGGTCAGTCCGTGCGGCCGCCCAGTACGGTGAGGGCCTTGGGGGCGACGGAGATGGTGAGCGGCTCGGCGCCGACCATCTCGCCATCCGCGAAGGCCACTGGGAGCGTGGTGCCGCCTTGGAACTGCGAGAGCTTCACGGAGGTGCACTGCTCGAAGCGCAGGCGAGGATCGGTCTTGTGGGAGCCGTCGTTCAGCTTGGGGAACAGGCTGAGGATCTCTTTTCGCGTGAGCGGCTCGGTGACGACGAACTCGAGGACCCCGTCCGTCATCGACGAATCCGGAGAGATGATCAGCCCGCCGCCGAACACCGGCGTGTTGGCGACCGCCACGAGCGTGCACGTCGTGCTCTCCGTGGTGCCGTCCTTCTCGATCGTCACGCCGTACGGCTGGTAGCGCGGCAGTTCGCGCGCCGTGGCCACCTTGTACTTGAGCGGGCCGCGCGGATAGCGCATGTTGGACGCGACGGCCGCGACCGCGGCGTCTACCCCGGCGCTCAGCACGGCGAGGAAGTACCGCGGCTGCGACGGATGCTCAATGCCAGGACCGGTCACCTTGCCGGCATCCACGACGGCGACCTCACCTTCGAGCCCATCGTGAATGCGCCGGGCGGCCTCGCGGATGCGGTGCTCCGGCAGGTTGAGCGTGTTGGCGACGTCGTTGCCGGAACCAGCAGACACGATTCCCAGCGGCAGACGATGCTCGGCGCACACCTGCGCACCAAGATGCACCATGCCGTCACCGCCGACCACCACGAGCGCATCGAGCTCGTCACGGTGCTGCATGGCCGCTTCGTATGAGGCCGCCCACGATCCGCGAGACAGGTCTCGCAAGCGGTGACCGAGCGCGGCAAGCTCCGTGGCCGCCTCAGCACCCCACTTCGCTCCCCTGCCCGACGCCGATGTCGGGTTGGTGATGATCCCCAGCTCGCTCACAGTCCGGCTGCTTCCCTCTTCCGTCGTCGAGACCGTTCAAACAGCTTGGCGACGCCAATGGCGCCAAAGTACAGGCCGCACATGGGCAGCGCCATGATGCACATCGTGATCGCATCCGGCGTGGGCGTCATGATGGCGCAGAACAGGAAGATGAGGAACACGGCCCAGCGCCAGCCCTTTGTCCACGTCGCGGACTTCACGATTCCCGCGGCCGACAGCGCAACCATCACCACGGGAAATACGAATGCCAGGCCAAACGCAAGGATGAGTCGCATCGCGAAACTCATGAACATCTGCGCGTCGAGGAAGTTCGAGCCTCCCTGCGGGGTGAAGTCGAGGAGGATCTCCGCCGCGTGAGGGAACACCCACAGCGCAAGCGTCACGCCGGCGAGGAACAGCGGAATCGCCGCGGCCATGAAGCCGACCGTGTAGCGACGCTCCTTCTTGCGCAGTCCGGGAGCCACGAAGGCCCACAGCTGGAACAGCCACCATGGAGACGTCAGCACCACACCAATGACAAGCGCCATTTTGAGCTGCATGTCGACGGCCGTGGCAAGGCCGCCAAAGTTGATCGACACGTTCTGGCCCAGCTCCTCGGCCGCGTCGAGAATGGGCTGCTGCAGGAATTTGAAGGCTCTGGGATACAGAATCCAGCCTGCTACCGCGCCAATGGCGATGCCAATGGCGGAATACGTGATTCTCCGGCGAAACTCTTTCAGATGTTCGCGGAGGGGCATCCGCGCATCTTCAGCGCGGTCGGATGCCCTAGTCGTCACGGGCCTCCTTGGACGTGCCATCGGCGCCGCCGACTGCCTTGTCCTCGTCCTCGGGCTTAGGGTCGCGGAGGTTCTGCGTCTCCTCCTTGAGGATGTTCAGCGACTTGCCGAGGTTGCGCGCAAGTTCAGGAAGCTTGGGCGCGCCGAACAGCAGCAGGACCACCACCAGCAGCACCAGAATGTGCCAGCCTCTGAGGTTTCCCAGCATGTTTGTCCTCCGCTCTCGGGTGAGGTCAGTCTACTCGCGGTGCGCGGCCAGAACGGCAACGGCCTGGCGCGTCACGGCGTCCCGCAGCTCGACGGGCTCGATCTCTTGGAGTGCCGGCGCGACGGTGAGCAGTCGCGAGGCGAACCACCGCTCATTCGAGACACCGAAGGTCGCGACGACCGTCTCGCCGTCGTCCTCGATGGTCACGCCAGGGATGTCCTCGATCGCCCAGCGGCCACGGCGCTGCATCGTCACCTTCGCCTCGTAGGCGGGCTTCAGGGCAAATCCCTCGGTGTCCGACGCTGGGGTCACCACGGCCTCGTCGGTCACCGTTGCGCCCGTGATGCGTTCGACGCGCAGCGTGCGGTAGTCATTGGCGCGCCGACAATAGCACTCGAGGTAGGAGTCGCCATCGATCGTGACGATGCGATGCGGCTCGACCTCTCGCGTCGAGCGTCGGTCGCTCGCGTCGACGTAGTCGATCTCCACGACCCGCCCCGACGCGATGGCGCGGGCGAGAGTGGCCGTCACGTCCGTCTCCGGGTCGGGCCAATGAACCACCTCGACGGTCCCTTCGCCAAGGGCCGCGGAGATCTTCTCCAGAGCGCTCTCTGCGGCCCGTGGAGCCAACCCAGAGCCCTTGATGGCGCTCAGTGCCGCAACGAGAGCGACGCCCTCGCGCGGGGCGAGCCGCACTTGGGTCGCGCCTTGGGTATTGGTGATGGCCGCAATGCCCTCGTCGAAGGAGTCGGCGTCGAAGTCGATGAGGTCATTCGCGAAACCGCCGGGACGGCCCACGATCCACAACTGGCCGATGTCCTTGGCGATCTGGGATTCGCTGACACCGAAGTGCGCGGCGAGCTCTGCGAACGGCGTGGGGCCGTTGTCTTCGAGGTACGCGACGATGCCGAGCAGCCTCGCGACGCGAGGACGGGTGCGCTCAGACATTGCCGAGTTCCGTTCCTGCGGTGGCGAAGCGAATGACCACGTCCACGAGTTCCGGCGGGGATACGGCCTTCGCCGCGCCGCCGAGCGCGAGAATCTCCGATCGCACGGAGTCGAGGTGGAGGTACTCCACTTCGATGAGGTCCCAGTCGCCTTCCGTGCCCACGAAAGTGCCGTTGCGGCGCAAGCCGTGGCCGGTCTCGGGGCGCACCGCCACTGTCGCCTTGTGCCGCGGCGCGTCGCGCGGGCTGATCCCCTCGAGGCTCACCTGCTCAGGAATCTCGTAGGCCCCGGGCTCCCCCACTGTCAAGACGCTGCCGAGGATGCGGCTCACGCGGAACGTCCGAGACGCATCGCGAGTGTGATCGCGGCCCACGAGGTACTCGGTGCCGCCGGAGATGACGATGCGCCATGGGTCAACGGTGCGCGTCGAGGGAGGAGAGGACGCAGAGGCGTAGTCGAAGCGCACGGTGCGGCGCTCGTGGAGCGCCTCGGCCAGCACGCCCAGTGCGGCCCTTGAACCCGTCGCTCGCGCACCAAAAGGCAGTTCCGGCACCGGCTCGTGCTGCACGCGGCTGCTCACCTTGATGAGCGCCTGGCGGGCATCGGTTCCCAATGCGGCGTCCCGCCAGTAATCGGAGGCGAGGCTCAGCACGGCCAGTTCCGCGGGAGTGAGGTCAATGGGCGGCATGGACGCGGCAGAGGCGTCGATGATGTAGCCGATGTCGTTGCCGTGTGCCTGGTCCGTGACCGTCTGGAGCGGCACTCCAAGGCGGCGCAGATCCTCTTTGTCGCGCTCAAACATGCGCTCAAAGGCGGCATCCGCCTTGGGGTCCTCACCCTGCGTGCCCTTGTCGTAGCCGTAGACCGTGGAGCGAATCTGCTGCTTGGTCATGCGCACTCGCGTGGAGCTCAACGCGATGAACAGGTTGAGCAGCCGCTCCTCGGGCGAGACGCGCTGCATGGCTAGACGCGCACCGCGAGCAGCTCGGTTGTGAGGATCGCCCTGGCGCCCACCGCGTAGAGGTCGTCCATCACGTGGTTCATCTCAGAGCGAGGCACCATGACGCGCACCGCATGCCAGTCGGAGCCGTGCAGCGGCGTGACCGTGGGTGCCTCGAAGCCGGGGCTGATCGCGATCGCGGCCTCCAGCTTGTCGCTTGGAACGTCATAGTCGACGAGCACATATTTGCGGGCCATGAGCACGCCGCGAAGGCGTCCCGTGAGCTTGGCGATCTCCGCCTCAGGCGCATTGGGTGCGGTGATGAGAATCGCCTCGGAGACGAGGATGGGGTCGCCGAACACCTCGAGTCCGGCGGCGCGCAGCGTGCTTCCCGTCTCCACGACGTCAGCAACGACATCGGCAACGCCAAGCTGCACGGACGATTCCACCGCACCATCGAGTCGCACCACGGTGGCGTTGATGCCGAACGACTTGAGGTGATCCTCGACGAGCCGCGGATAGGAGGTCGCGACGCGCTTGCCTTCGATCTGCTCAATGCTCGTTGCGGTGCCAACCGGTGCCGCATAGCGGAACGTGGAACCGGCAAAGCCCAGCTCGAGGTGCTCATTCGCTGACGCCCCGGAGTCGAGCAGCAGGTCGCGGCCGGTGATTCCGGCGTGCACGGTGCCGGCGCCCACATAGACGGCCACGTCACGCGGACGCAGGAAGAAGAACTCGACGTCATTGCGGGGGTCGGCAAGCACCAGTTCACGGCCATCGCCGCGCTGCTTGTAGCCCGCCTCCTTGAGAAGCTGGCTGGCGGGCTCGGCTAGTGAGCCCTTGTTCGGAACTGCGATGCGGAGCACGTTTCTCCTGGTATTCGAGCGAACTAGAGGTAGCGGCCGACGTCTTCGAGGGTCAGCCCGCGAGCGATCATCATGACCTGCGCGTGGTACAGCAGCTGGGAGATCTCCTCGGCGGCGGCTTCATCGGATTCGTACTCCGCTGCCATCCACGCCTCGGCGGCCTCTTCAACGAGCTTCTTGCCGATCGCATGCACGCCCGCGTCAAGCAGTCGCACGGTTCCCGATCCCTCGGGCCGCTCAATGGCGCGGGCGCTGAGCTCCGCGAACAGCTCGTCGAACGTCTTCACGCGTAGAAGCCTACCGGGCACTTGGGCGGGTTTCGGGAGCCACCCGGCCACGGCGTCGGGCCGACGCTGGGGCGGCTGGCAGCGAACGCTAGAGCGAGCGCAGGGTCAGGGCGGTGGTGAGCGCCGCCTCGACGGCCTCGGCGCCCTTGTCCTCTCGCGATTCGGGAAGGCCGGCGCGGTCGAGAGCCTGCGCGTCGTCATCGCACGTGAGCACGCCGAATCCGACAGGGACGAGATGCTCGCGGGCGACATCGGTGAGGCCCAGGGTCACGGACTGGCACACGTACTCGAAGTGCGGAGTCGCTCCCTTGATGACCACGCCGAGAGCGGCAATCGCGTCGACACCCTTGCGGGCAAGCGCCTCCGCCACGACGGTGAGCTCGACGGCGCCAGCAACGCGGGTGACGCGATAGTTGGCCCCCGCGGCCTCGGCAGCCCTGATGGCGCCAGCAACCAGGCCGTCCATGACCTCGGTGTGCCACTGGGACGCGACGATCTCGATCGTCAGGCCCTTGGCGTCAACGGTGAGCTCGGGTGCACCGGCTCCGCTCATGAGTTCTCCTCCATGATGTGGCCCATGCGCAGGGCCTTCGTCAGGCGATACGCCGCATTCTCCGGGTGCTCGCCCACGTGATGCGGGAGCCGCTCCACGACGTCGATGCCGGAGGCGCGCAGCCCCTCGACCTTAGCGGGGTTGTTCGTGAGCAGCTTGACGCTCATAAAGCCAAGGTCGGCGAGGATCGCGGCGGCAGCACCATACTCGCGGCGGTCGACGGGGAGACCGAGGTCGGTGTTGGCGTCGACGGTGTCGCGGCCCTTGTCCTGCAGTGCGTAGGCCTTGACCTTTGCCACGATGCCGATCCCGCGGCCCTCGTGACCCGTGAGGTAGATGACCGCGCCGCCCTCTTGAGCGACCTTCTCGATTGCGGCATCGAGCTGCGGACCGCAGTCGCAGCGCAGCGAGCCGAACGCGTCGCCCGTGAGGCACTCAGAGTGCACGCGCACCACCGGAGTTCCGCCTTCGGGGACGGGCGCCACGAGCGCGACATGCTCGTCGCCCGTGCGGGCGTCGCGGTAGCCGCGAACGGTGACGATGCCGTGCTTGGTGGGAAGACGCGCCTCACCTTCGAAGAGCACGCGGTGCGGCTCAGGCTCGGCGGGCGGCGGAACGTCTCCCTTGGCACGGCGGTAGGCGATGAGGTCGGCGATCGTCATCAGGATCAACCCCTCCTTGGCGGCGAGTGCTGAAGCATCGCCCTGGCGCATCATGGTGCCGTCGTCGTTCACGAGCTCCGCGATGACTCCCACGGGCTCGAGGCCGGCAAGCCGGCACAGGTCGACGCACGCCTCCGTATGGCCTGGACGATGCAGGACGCCACCTGCAACAGCGCGAAGGGGCAGAACATGCCCGGGACGGATGAATTCTTCGGGAGCAGCGTCGGCTTTGGCGAGAATCTGCAGGGTGCGGTGCCTGTCGGCAGCGGAGATTCCCGTGGTTACGCCGCTCGCGGCGTCAACGGACACCGTGTACGCCGTGCGGCGCGGGTCCTGCGAGTTGGGCACCATGAGCGGCAGGCCCAGCCTGTCTGCCTTGCTGCCGGGCATGGGTGCGCAGAGGTAGCCGCTCGAGTGGCGGATGCCCCAGGCCACCCACTCGAGTGTGCCGGTCTGCGCGGACATGATGAAGTCCGCCTCGTTCTCGCGATCGTGGGAGTCCGCGACGATCACCGGCTTGCCCATGCGCAGGTCCACGAGGGCGCGCTCTACCAGGGCGATCTGCTCGTCGGTCATGCGCGCTCTCCCAGCATCCGCTCCACGTACTTGCCCACCACGTCCACCTCGACGTTGACGACGTCGCCCACCTGTGCGTCGCCGAACGTGGTCTCGGCAAGGGTCGTGGGAATGAGCGAGACGGTCACGAGATCGTCAACGAGGTCCGCGACGGTCAGGGAGACGCCGTTGAGAGCGATCGAGCCCTTGCGCACCACGTAGCGCGCATACGACGGGTCAATGCGGAAGGTGAGGTCAGTCCAGTCGGGCTGCGAGTCCCGCGCAACCAGCTCCGCGGTGCCATCCACGTGACCCTGCATGATGTGCCCACCCAGGCGAGCGTCGGCCCGCAGCGCGCGCTCAAGGTTGACGCGCGCGCCAGCCTGCACCGCGCCCAAGGTGGTGGTCTCTCGCGTGACGCGCATGACGTCGGCGACCCACTCGTTGCCCGTGTGCTTGGCGACGGTGAGGCACACGCCGTTCACCGCGATCGACTCGCCGTACTCGAGGTCACCACCCCAGCCTGGAGTGGAGATCGTCAGTTGCGAGCGGGCGCCGTCCTCAGCGACTGCGGTGACAGTGCCAACGGCCTCGACTAGCCCCGTGAACATCAGGGTCCCTTCGTGAAAAGTGCGGTGACCAGCGTATCCGCGCCAAGGCGCGTGACAGTCACGTCCGTACCTCTCAACACCTGAGACATGGTCCCGATTCCCAGATCGGCTACGGCTGTGGGTCCATCGCCCAAGAGCGCGGGCGCAATGTAGGCGTGGACCTCGTCAACGAAGCCGGCGCGGAAGAACGCGCTGGTGAGCGCAGCACCGCCCTCGATGAGCACCACTCGGCACTCCGCAGCCCAGGCTTCGGCCAGCCCGAAGCTGGGGTCGCGTGACGCCACACGCTTGGCATTGGCGCCTGTCCAGACCTTCGCCCCCGACGTGTCCCGCTCCCCCATGACGATGCGAAGCGGCTGGTAGTCGCTCTCCACGCCACCAGGGCGGGCGGTCAAGCTGGGGTTGTCCGTGAGCACCGTGCCGGTGCCGACGAAGATCGCGTCCACTTGGGTGCGCATCTGGTGAACGTGCTCTCTGGCCTCTTCGCCGGTGATCCAGAAGCTCGTGCCGTCGGCGGCCGCGGTGCGGCCATCGAGGGTGGCCGCCCATTTGGCGATCACGTAGGGGCGCTGGAGAGCCATGGCGCGCAGCCAGCGGCGATTGAGCTCGCGAGCCGCGTCGTCCGGCACGAACTCGACCTGCACTCCCCTGCTGGCCAGGTATTCGGCACCTCCCGCCGCGGTCGGATTGGGATCCTGGACGGCGTAGATCACTCGCCCGATGCCCGCCTCCGCCAGCGCCACGGCACACGGACCGGTGCGGCCCGTGTGATTGCACGGCTCGAGAGTGACGTACGCGGTGGCGCCCGCCACGTCGACTCCTGCCTGCGTCGCGTTGGCAAGGGCTGCAGCCTCCGCGTGCGGCGTGCCTGCGCCTTGGTGCCACCCTTCGGCGAGGATGGTGCCGTCAGCATCGGTGATGACGCAGCCCACCCGAGGGTTGGGGCCGTGCACAGGGCCGCGCTCGGCAAGCTCGACGGCGCGTTCCATAGGCGTCGTGGCGAGCGAGGGAAACTCAGTCACGGCGAGCCGAATCCTCCGCCAGCGCTTCGCTTGCGAGCTCGCGCAGCGAGCGCACCTCGGCATTGCGGTCGTGGGCACCGTACACCGCGGATCCCGCCACCAGGGTGTCTGCCCCAGCACGCACTACCGTGGCGATCGTGTCCCTCCCGACCCCGCCATCGGCCTGCAGCCATACGTCCGCACCCGCCCTGTCCACGGCGGCGCGCAGGGCCTCGAACTTGGGCATCTGGTCGGCCATGAACTCCTGGCCTCCAAAGCCGGGCTCCACCGTCATCACCAGGACCATGTCGACCTCGTCGAGCAGTTCGATTGCACGCTCGACGGGAGTGCCCGGCTTGATGGCCACGGACGCCCTCACGCCGGCGGCGCGCAGGTCCCTGGCGACCTGGCGGGGATTCGTGGCCGCTTCAAAGTGGAACGTCACGGAGCCGGCTCCCAGGTCCGCATAGCGCACGGCCCACGTGTCCGGGTCCTCGATCATGAGGTGCACGTCGACGGGAAGCGGCGAGATCTCGCAGATGCGCTTCACCACCGGCACGCCAAGCGTCAGATTGGGCACGAAGTGTCCGTCCATGACGTCCACGTGGAGCCAGTCGGCGTCGCTGACCTCGAGGATGTCGCGCTCGAGGTTCACGAAGTCCGCAGAGAGGATCGAGGGGGCAATGCGCACCATGGCTCGACCCTACTCGGCGGGGCGCTCAAGAAGCGCCAGGTACATCGCGTCGGTGTGGTGCACGTGGGGCCACAGCTGGATGTGAGGTCCACGCCCCCAGGCGGTCGTCTCCGTACCCGTGAGGGCAGCCATCGCGGGCCGGGCGTCGACCATGCGCAGGCCGCGCTGTGCGCGCGCGATGTCGCGGGTCTCGGCGACCACGGGAGAGCACGTCACATACGCCACGACGCCGCCCGGCTTGAGAGCGCTCGCGGCCGCCGCGAGCAGCTCCGTCTGCAGCGCCGCCAAGGTGCGCACATCGGCCAGTTCGCGCCGCCAACGCGCCTCAGGGCGCCTGCGCAGTGCGCCCAGGCCCGTGCACGGCGCGTCGAGCAGAATCCGGTCGTACGTCGCCGCCGGGAGTTCTCGGGAGTCTGCCGTCGCCACCGTGACAACCCCCGCGGGCACGGCACGCACGGCCCTGCGCACCAGTTCCGCTCTGTGCTCGTGGATTTCGTTCGCATCGAGGGAGGCGCCGTTCTGTGCCGCCAGCGCGCCGAGCAGCGCGGCCTTGCCGCCTGGGCCCGCACACATGTCGAGCCAGCGTTCGCCCCGTTCGATGGGCTTATGCGAGACGAGCGCACCAGCCACCAGCTGGCTGCCCTCGTCCTGCACTCCCGCAGCGCCCGACGCTACCTGGGCTATCGCTCCCGGGTCACCGCCGTCGAGGGTCACTCCCCATGGTGAGTACTGGGTGGGCACTCCCGGCAGCCTCGAGCGATCCGCGAGACCAGGGCGGGCGACGAGCGTGACGTGCGCAGGGTCGTCATCGGCCGCGAGCAGCGCCTCAATCTCAACGGGCCGGCCATCCGCGATCAGGGCCTGCTGGAGTTCCCCCACAACCCACGACGGATGCGAATAGCGAATCGCCAGGTGATCTCTGCTCGACGACGGCGCCACGAGCGCGAGCCACGCTGAAAGCTCTCGCTCGACAACCCGGCGCATCACAGCATTCGTGAACGACGCGACTCGTGGCCCCGCATGACGGCGAGCCAGATCCACGGTCTCCGACACCGCCGCATGCGCAGGCACGCGCATGTTGAGCGCCTGATGCGCTCCGAGCCACAATGCCCAGCGCACGGGACCGTCGAGGGACTCGGGATCGCGCTTGGCCGCCTTGGCGATGATCGCGTCGTACAGGCCGCGCATGCGCAGCGTCCCGTAGGCGAGTTCGGTGGCGAAGGCGGCATCGCGCCCCGACAGGTTCAGGGCGCTGAGGAACGACGGCATGGCGAGGTTCGCGTAGGCATCCTCTGCATCCACCGCCCTCACGCATCGGAACGCCGCCTCCCGGGCGCCGTCGATCTTCACGCCTCCCCCAACTGCGCCGATTCGCCAAGCCGGGCGCCTCGCCACCAGGCGGCAGCGTCCATGGGCTTGCGCCCTGCAGGGGCGATCCACGACAGTGCAACGGGTGTGGTGCCGGTCCCCACAAGCACCCTGTCTCCTTCACGTCGCAACTGACCGGGCACGCTTGCCGGAGCGTCTACCGGGGTGACGGGACCGAGTTTGGCGACCGAAGCGTCGGGCAGCGTTGTCCAGGCTCCGGGCGCGGGGGTGACGCCACGAATCTGGCGGTCGACGATGTGTGCAGGGCGATCCCACACCACGTAGGCGTCCTCTCGCGTGATCTTGGTCGCATGGCTCACGCCGTCCGTGCTCTGAGGGATGGGGGCCGCGTAGCCGGCCACGAGCGCTTCGAGCGAATTGACCATGAGCGGTGCGCCAAGGCCCGCCAGTCGCTCAAGGAGTTCGCCCGCGGTGTCCGTCGCGCGGATGGGCTCGGTGAGCGTGCCGATGACCGGTCCGGTGTCGACACCCTCGTCGAGGAGGAACGTGCTGGCCCCCGTGAGGTCATCTCCCGCCATGATCGCGCGCTGCACCGGGGCGGCGCCGCGCCACGCGGGCAGAACGGAGAAGTGCAGGTTCACCCAGCCGTGGCGGGTGGCGGCCAGCAGGTCGGGACGAAGGATCTGGCCATACGCGACCACCGCAGCGACGTCGGCGTCGAGGGCCTTGATCTGCTCCACGACCTCAGGGCTCGACGCGCGCTCAGGAGTCAGGACGGTGAGCCCCAGCTCTTCTGCTGCGACCTTGATGGGACTGGGGATCAATTGGCGTCCGCGACGTCCTGGCGCATCGGGCTGGGTGAGGACGGCTGTGACTTCATGGCCGGCGTCGACGATCGCCTGGAGCGTCGGAACGGCTACGTGCGGGGTGCCCGCGAACACGACGCGCATGACGTCAATCCTAGGGACGTTTCGGGTGAGCGCGGTCGCTACAGGGTGAGAGGGCCGTCCACGCGCATGCGGAAGCCGAGTTCGCCGTCCTTGGACAGCTGCTGCTGGCGCTCGCGGAGGGCGTCGATGACCGCCTGGGCGGAGCGCCTCGTCACGAGCAGCAGCGCCCCATCCTTGGTGGGGCTCACCGTGACATCGTGGTGACGCTCGATGCGGGCTCCCTCAACGGACACGGACAGCGCAAGCGTGATCGCGGGCGGCTCGCCAACCAGCTGGATCGAGCGCCTGGCAGGCGGCAATCCCAGTTCCTTACGCTCGGCGAGTGCTTCTTGAGACGCGGTCACCGGATCCCAGGTCTCGAGCGCGCGGCGGGCGACGTCAGGGAGCGCGCCAACGAGGTACACCCGGCCACCGTCGCCGCGAGAGCGCACCAGGGCCGCGACGGACAGCCACCAGCGCACCGCCTTGACCTCCGCGCCCAGGCCGCCGCTCGCGGGAGCCTCGGCACCGATGACCACGGCGGCCGCATACCCGCCGGGAACGGCCGGAACGGCTCCGGGCGTGGCGACCACGAAGCCCTCGGTGATTTCGCCGTCAGGGATGGGTCCCGTGGGGCCGGAACTGATGGTGACCGCGACGTCCTTGGCCATGGCGCGCACCTGCTCGGCGATGCGCTCCACACCCTGTCGCACCTGCTTGATGCGCTGACCCTGGCAGTTGGCGCAGTGCCAATGCGGCTGCGGGTGCTCGTTGTCGCGGCAGATCAGCGGCGCCTGGACGTGATCCTGGCGCAGTGCGGAGCCGCACTCGAGGCACTCGGCCCACGCTCCGCAGTCCGCGCACGCCACGGCACGCACATAGCCGGTGCGCGGAACGACGATCGCCACGGGCCCCTTCGCCACAGCGTCGCGAGCGGCTCGCCACACACTCCCCGGCATCCAGTGCCAGCCCGACGCTCCCTCGGCAGTGCGCTTCTCGTCAGTGATGGCCTCGATAGCTGGAGCGGTCGAGCGCACCTTGGTGCGCTCCTGTGCCGCGAGTTCCGCCCAGCCGTAGTCGACGAGGGCGAGCGACTCGACCGTTGGCGCGTAGGAGGCCATGAGCATTCCGGCGCCTTCGAGGTCGGCACGCCAGCCGGCGACGGATCGTGCGTTCCAGTACGGCGCGTGAGGATCGTCGTACGTGGGAGAGCCGTCGTCCCAGATGGCGACGAAGCCGAGTGACGGCACGGGCTGCAGCGCCACGGGCCGGGTGCCCAGCACGATCTTCGCAAGCCCATGCATGGCGGCGAGGTACGAGCCGTAGCGGGCATTCGCGCCGTCATCGGAGTCGAGCACAGCGAACTCTCCGCCGGAGCGAACGGTCCAGCGACGCAGGCCGAGCCGCTCAAGTTCGACCTCGACGGCCCTCAGCGAACGGGCGTCGGGAACCGCGATGATTGCCGACTGATCGTGGACGGCGGCGGCCACCGCCGCCGCGGCGAGCGCGTGCACCGGCGTCGCCGACTCGCGATCCGGCTCCGGAAGCGCCTGCCATACGACTCGCGCTCCCCTGCCGAGGTCGTGAATATCGAGGCCGGGGGCGTCGTCGGGACGGAAGTTCTCCGCGGCGTCTTGGTATCTCGCGACCTCCGCCACCGGCTCCAACCAGTCGCGATCCTCAAGGCTCGCGACGCGAGGGGGCGCCATGAGGCGCAGAACGTCCCACAGGGAGCCGCCATAGCGTCGCGCAACCGCCTGGGCCAGCTCCAGCGCCCTGGCCGTGTACGACGGCGTCTTGGCCGCAGAGTGGATAGGCGTGAGCTTGCCCTTGAACTCGCTAGCGTCCGCGAGTCGCACCACGACGGCATTGACGAGGCGTCCCGCAAAGCGGACGCGTACTCGCGTGCCGATGGTGATGTCGTCAGCCAGGGAACCCGGAATCAGATAGTCGAAGGGGCGGTCGAGGTGTGGAAGGGCGCTGTCGACGCACACTCGCGCGACAGTCCGGGACGGCGACCCTTCGATGCTGTCTGACCCCCTCAGTTTCTCTTCGCCTGTATGCGCTGTGCTCCTCACAACACCTCGCAACCCTCAGCAGTGACTCCTAGACCGCGCCCTTCAGGGCGTCGGCACGGTCCGTGCGCTCCCACGTGAAGTCGGCAAGCTCGCGGCCGAAGTGCCCATAGGCGGCGGTCTGCTTGTAGATAGGACGGCGCAGGTCCAGCGCGTCGATGATCGCGGTGGGACGCAGGTCGAAGACCTCGGTGATCGCTCCCGCAATGCGAGCGGGGTCGACGGTCTCGGTGCCGAAGGTCTCGACATAGAGGCCAACAGGACTTGCGGTGCCGATCGCGTAGGCGACCTGCACCTCGCATCGCTCGGCAAGCCCGGCGGCTACCACATTCTTGGCGACCCAGCGCATGGCGTACGCACCAGAGCGGTCGACCTTGGACGGGTCCTTGCCGCTGAACGCACCGCCACCGTGGCGGGCCATGCCTCCATAGGTGTCGACGATGATCTTGCGGCCCGTGAGGCCCGCATCACCCTGGGGTCCGCCGATGACGAACCAGCCGGTGGGGTTGATGAGCGAACGGTGCCCCGTCGAGTCGAGGTCGTACTGGCTGAGGACCGGCGCGATCACGGTCTCCTCGATCGCCTCGCGCAGCTCATTGAGCTTGAGTGACGGCGCGTGCTGCGTCGAGACCACCACGGTGTCGACGGTGCGAGGGGTGTCACCGTCATAGCCGATGGTGACCTGCGCCTTGCCGTCTGGACGCAGTCCCTCGACGAGGCCCTCCTTGCGCACGTGCGCGAGTCGCTGGGTGAGGCTGTGAGCGATCGAGATGGGCAGCGGCATGAGTTGCGGCGTGTCATTGCACGCGTAGCCGAACATGAGTCCCTGGTCACCAGCACCGAGCTCGTGAACCTCGGAATCTGTCGCATTTCCCACGCCGAGCCAGATGTCGGCGCTCTGCTCGCCAATCGACACGGTCACTCCGCACGAGGCGGCGTCGAAGCCGATGTCGCTCGAGACGTAGCCGATGTCGCGCACCACGCCGCGGACGGTGTTTGCCACGTCCACGTATGCCTCGGTGTGCACCTCCCCGGCGACGTGCACAAGGCCGTTGGTCACAAGCGTCTCGACGGCCACGCGGCTGGTGGGGTCCTGCGCGAGCATCGCGTCGAGCACCGCATCCGAGACCTGGTCGCAGATCTTGTCTGGGTGGCCCTCGGTCACGGATTCAGACGTGAAAAGCCTCAGATTGGTCATATGGGCGAGTCTAGTGGGCGGTCCTGACACGGTCCGAGACCGCGTCGAGCACGGCGTGGGCCACCTCGAGTTTGCTGCCCGATGCTGCGGCCACTTGAGCGCCCGTCGCATCCAGGATGCGCACTTCGTTGGGCACGTCGCCGAAGCCCTTGGACTGCCCCACTTCGTTGAAGACGAGCAGCGCGGCGCCCTTGCGGCGAGCCTTCTCTGCGGCATGCTCGGCCGCGCTCGCGGTGTCGTCGCCCGTCTCTGCGGCGAACCCCACCACAAGCGGGACGTTGCCGCGCTGCACCAGGCCCGCAAGGAGGTCTGGAGTGGGCACCAGATCAAGCGTGACGGAGCCGTCACCCGTCTTCTTGATCTTCACGTCCGAGCGCACCTTGGGGGCGAAGTCGGCGACCGCAGCGGCCATGATGATCACGTCGCAGTCGTTCTCCACGTCTTCGATGGCGTGAGCGAGCTCGGCCCCCGTCGCGACGTCGATGCGGTTGATGCCCTCAGACACGGGCAGCATCACGTTCGCCGCGATGACCGTCACCTCAGCTCCGCGCTCTCGCGCCGCCTCAGCAAGCGCGAAACCCTGGTGCCCTGACGAGCGGTTTCCCAAGTACCGCACAGGGTCGATGGGCTCTCGCGTGCCTCCAGTGGTCACCACGATGCGGACGCCTGCGAGGTCTCCCCACGGCGCGTCCGTCGAGCCAAGCGAGAGCGAGGAGCCCGCGACCATGGCGTACAGAGCCTCGACAATCACCTCGGGGTCAGGGAGGCGTCCCGGCCCGGAATCGGAACCGGTGAGGCGACCAACGGCCGGCTCGAGCACGTGAACCCCGCGCGACTTAAGCGTCTCGATATTCGCCTGCGTCGCGGGGTGCTCCCACATCTCGGTGTGCATCGCGGGTGCGACAAGCACGGGAGCGTGGGTGGCAAGCAGCGCGTTGCCCAACAGATCGCGCGCCTCCCCCGCCGCGTACGCCGCGAGAAAGTCGGCGGTTGCGGGAGCGACGAGCACAGCGTCGGCCTGTTGCCCAAGCCTCACGTGCTGAACTGAAGGGACGTCGCTGAAGACATCCGTTGGGGCTGGGTGCCCGGAAAGCGCCTCCCACGTGGCGCGGCCCACGAACTGCAGGGACGCCTCGGTAGGGATGACGCGGACGGAGTGACCGTCCTCGGTGAGTCGGCGCAGGACAAGCGCCGTCTTATACGCGGCAATGCCGCCGGTGACACCCAGCAGCACGCGCATGATCAGTCCTCGGTGCGCCCCAGCTCGAGAAGCCCGCCCTGGTTGATCTCGCGCAGCGCGACTGAGAGCGGCTTGTCGGTGGAGTCGGCCTCGACGAGCGGGCCAACGTTCTCGAAGTGACCCTCAGACAGCGCCTCGTAGTAGGCGTTGATCTGGCGGGCGCGCTTGGCGCTGTAAGCGACGAGGGCGTACTTGGAGTCCACCTTCGCGAGCAGCTCGTCGATAGGGGGATTGGTGATGCCCTCAGGGTTGGCAACGGTTCCGGCCACAATTACTCCTCGTTCTAGAACTGCACAAGTCTACCGTGCCCGCCCACGCCCGCGCCTCAACGCGACCCTCCTCCACACAAATCGAGATCGCCGCGGAAGCGTGTGGGGCAAAGTTCCTGGTAGATACCCGGCGCTCTACCTGGCGAACTTCCGAAAGGTGAAATGGTGTGGAGGAGGGCCGTGAGGTTAGCGCTGCGCTTCGATCAATGCGGCAAGCTCGCCGACCGCGCGATCCAGGTCGTCATTGACGATGGTGACATCGAACTCGCTTTCGGCAGCGAGCTCCTGACGCGCCGTGGCAAGCCGACGCTCGCGCTCCTCTTCGCCTTCCGTCCCCCGCCCCACGAGGCGAGCGACGAGCTCTTCCCATGACGGCGGCGCGAGGAACACGAACAGCGCCTCCGGCATGGTCTCACGCACCTGGCGCGCTCCCTGGAGATCAATCTCGAGAATCACGGGAGTGCCCGCAGCGAGGTGCTCCTCGACGGCGGCGCGCGGCGTTCCATAGCGGTGCACGCCGTGCACCACGGCCCACTCCAGCAGCTCACCGCGCTCGATCATCTCGTCGAAGCGCTCGGGGGTCACGAAAAAGTAGTGCACCCCATCGACCTCGCCGGGCCGTGGTTCTCTCGTGGTCGCGGAAATGGAGATCCACACTCCGGTTCCACGGGCGCTGAGGGCGCGAACCACCGTGCCCTTGCCCACCGCTGTCGGTCCGGCAAGGACGATGAGTCTGCTCATCGGGTTTCGATCACCTGCGCTCACGTTCTACGAGAGCGGCGACCTGGTGCTGACCAAGGCCGCGGACGCGGCGAGCGTGAGAGATGCCGATCTCATCCATGATCGCCGTTGCGCGCTTGGGCCCAACGCCCGGGAGGCACTGCACCAGATCGTGCACACGGATGCCTGCAAGCGCCTCGTCAGCCTTCGCTCGGGAGATGGCCTCCTTGAGCGAAAACTCGCCTGCTGCGAGCTGTTCCTTGAATACACGACGTGCCGAACGCACGGCCGTGGCCTTCACCAATGCAGCGGCTCGCTGCTCATCCGATAGCTCGGGTGTCCCCATCGTGGTTCCCTTCCCCTTATTCCTGAACCTGTGGGCCCAGAATGAATGAGGCCGCGCCAGCTGCGGCCTGAATTGCTCCGCGGAGCTTCTCGACAAAGGGTCCTGCCTGCAGAACCCCTCGCGACTGGCTGACGAGCACATTGCCTGTCGCGTTCCCGAAGACTGCCGCCACATCGGCAGGGCTTGCACCCTGGGCTCCGACTCCTGGAGACAGCAGCGGACCGTTCACGGCCTCGAGATCGATGCCGAGAGCGGATACCGCCTCGCCAACTGTGGCACCAACTACCAGCCCGACGCTACCCATAGGCTGCGTGCCGCGGTTCAGTTCTGCGGCGGCCTCGGCAATGGCCTTGGCTACGGGGCCATCCTCACCTACCGCGTGCTGCACCGAGGCACCCTCACGGTTGGAGGTCAGGGCGAGCACGAACAGCCCCTTGCCGTTCTGCTCCGCGAGCTCCAGTGCCGGCGCAAGCGAGCCGAAGCCGAGGTACGGGGAGACGGTGATGGCGTCGGCCTCAAGCGGAGCGCCCTTGCGCAGGAAGGCGTCCGCATAGGCCGCCATCGTGGAGCCGATGTCGCCGCGCTTGGCGTCGAGGATCGTGAGGATGTTGTTGTCGCGAGCGGTGCCCAGGATGCGCTCAAGCGCCGCGATGCCGCGCGCACCGTGGCGCTCGAAGAATGCGGCGTTGGGCTTCACCGCGGCGCACGAGCGCATTGAAGCCTCGAGGACTGTCTCTCCGAAAGCGAGAAGCGACTCTGCCGTGTCCGGCATTCCCCACTGCGCGAGCAGCTGAGGATGCGGGTCGATGCCGACGCAGAGGGGACCCCAGTCCCGCATTGCGCCAGCAAGCCGCTCGCCGAAAGTCATGGTCACTCCCCCACGTCGTGGTTACCCGTCATGTTACCCACTTGTAAGCGAATACGAGCGGCATCATGCAGGCTCAACACATCGAAGTCTCGGTGTTGAATGACCTCGATGGCGAGAACCGCGGCGGCGAGTTGCTGAGTCGTCGTGACGATGGCGGTGTCCGCGGCGGTGGCTGCCGCGCGGATCTCATAGCCGTCCGCGCGAGCTCCCTGGCCCGACGGAGTGTTGATGACGAGGCTCACCTCGCCGTCGTTGATGAGGTCCACGATGGTGGGTTCGCCATTGGGTCCGCGCCCCTGCGAGTTCTTGCGCACCACGGTCGAAGGGATGCCGTTGCGAGCGAGCACGAGCGCTGTGCCCTCGGTGGCGAGAATCTCGAACCCCAGCTGACGCAGTCGCGCCACGGGGAAGGTGATGGAGCGCTTGTCACGATCCGCCATGGACACGAACGCCTTGCCGCCCTTTGGCAGGCCGCCGAAGGCCGCTGCCTGGGACTTGGCGAATGCGAGCGGGAAGGTCGTGTCGAAGCCCATGACCTCGCCCGTGGAGCGCATCTCCGGGCCGAGCACGGTGTCCACGACGGTGCCCGCGTGGGTGCGGAAGCGCTTGAACGGCAGCACCGCCTCCTTCACCGCGATGCGCTGCTGCGGGTCGATGACCGTGGCGTCGTGCTGCGGCAGGATGCCACGCTCTCGCAGCGAGGCGATCGACTCCCCTGCCATGACGAGCGAGGCGGCGGTAGCGAGCGGCACTCCCGTGGCCTTCGCGACGAAGGGCACGGTGCGCGATGCTCGCGGGTTCGCCTCGAGGACGTGCAGCACATCGCTCACGAGCGCGTACTGGACATTCATGAGTCCCCGCACGCCGATGCCCCGGGCCAGCGCCTCCGTGGACTCGCGGATGCGCTCGAGCTCCTTCTTGGACAGCGTGACGGGCGGCAGCACGCAAGCAGAGTCGCCCGAGTGGATGCCCGCCTCCTCGATGTGCTCCATGACGCCGCCAAGGAACAGCTCCTCGCCGTCGAACAGCGCGTCAACATCGATCTCGATCGCGTCGTCGAGGAAGCGGTCCACGAGCAGCGGCGCGTCGGTGGCGTGGTCGCCAACTGTCGCCATGCGCGTGCCGTAGTCGAGCAGCTGGGCGCGGTCGTACACGATCTCCATGCCGCGGCCACCCAGCACGTACGAGGGACGAACGAGCACCGGGTAGCCGATCCGCTCAGCGATCTCGACGGCCTCATCGATGCCGTGAGCGGTGCCGTACGCGGGCGCCGGAAGGCCCGCCTCGGCCAGGACGCGGCCAAACGCTGCCCTGTCCTCTGCGTTGTCGATCGCCGCAGGCGAGGTGCCGAGGATGGGCACCCCAGCGTCGGCCAGGCGCTGCGCGAGGCTCAGCGGGGTCTGCCCACCGAGCTGCACGAACATGCCGCGCACCGGGCCGGCGGCGAGTTCCGCGTCATAGACGGCCATGACGTCCTCGAACGTGAGCGGCTCGAAGTACAGGCGGTTCGCGGTGTCGTAGTCGGTCGAGACGGTCTCCGGGTTGCAGTTGACCATGACGGTCTCGAACTCGTCCTTGAGGCTCAGCGCCGCGTGGACGCACGAGTAGTCGAACTCGATGCCCTGGCCGATGCGGTTGGGTCCCGAACCGAGGATGATGATCGCCTCGCGCTCGCGGGGCGCCACCTCGTTCTCGGCGTCGTACGAGCTGTAGTGGTACGGCGTCTTCGCTTCGAATTCGGCCGCGCACGTGTCGACCGTCTTGAAGACGGGGGTCACACCCAATGCCCGACGCTGTTCAAAGACCGCGCTCTCGTCAAGACCGCGCAGGGCAGCGATCTGGGAGTCGGCGAGGCCGTGGGACTTCGCCTCCTCGAGCAGCTCCGCGGTGAGCTCCGCGGCGTGGGCCACCTCATGTGCGACCTCGTTCATGAGCAGAATCTGGTCGAGGAACCACGGGTCGATGCCGGTGGCCTCGTAGACCGCCTCGAGATCGGCGTGACCCGCTCGCACGGCGCGCAGCACCTGCTGCACCTGCACCAGTCGCTGCTCGGTGGGGATCTTGATCGCCTCGAACAGGTCCTCAAGGACCGTGCCCGTGGGATAGTCGCCGTCCCAGTGGAAGTTCGCCTGGCGCTTGTCGATCGAGCGCAGCGCCTTTCCGAGCGCCTCGGTGAAGTTGCGGCCGATCGCCATGGCCTCGCCAACGCTCTTCATCGTGGTGGTGAGCACGGGGTCCGCAGCTGGGAACTTCTCGAACGCGAAGCGAGGCACCTTGACCACGATGTAGTCGAGAGTGGGCTCGAAGCTCGCTGGCGTGGAGCCGGTGATGTCGTTGGGAATCTCGTCAAGCGTGTAGCCGATCGCGAGGCGAGCGGCGATCTTCGCGATCGGGAAGCCCGTCGCCTTCGAGGCGAGGGCCGAGGAGCGCGAGACGCGCGGATTCATCTCGATGACGATGATGCGTCCTGTCTGCGGGTGGATCGCGAACTGCACGTTGCAGCCGCCGGTGTCCACGCCCACCTCGCGAATGATCGCGATGCCGATGTCGCGCATGCGCTGGTACTCGCGGTCCGTGAGGGTCAGCGCTGGCGCCACCGTGACGGAGTCGCCGGTGTGCACGCCGACGGGGTCGACGTTCTCGATCGAGCAGACCACGACGACGTTGTCCGCCTTGTCGCGCATGAGTTCGAGCTCGAACTCCTTCCAGCCGAGGATGGACTCCTCAAGGAGCACTTCAGTGGTCGGCGAGTAGTGAAGGCCGGCACCCGCGATGCGGCGCAGGTCCTCCTCGTTGTACGCGAAGCCGGAGCCGAGACCGCCCATCGTGAACGAGGGGCGCACCACCACGGGGTACTTGAGGTCCTCTGCGGCAGCGAGGCACTCCTCCATGGTGTGGCAGATGAACGAGCGGGCGCTGTCGGCGCCGCACCGCTCGACGACGCCCTTGAACAGCTCGCGGTTCTCGCCAAGATTGATGGCCTCGAGGTTGGCGCCGATGAGCTCCACGCCGTACTTGTCGAGGATGCCCGCCTCGGCCACCGCGATCGCCGCGTTAAGGGCCGTCTGGCCGCCGAGAGTGGCGAGCATCGCGTCGGGTCGCTCCTTGGCGATGATCGCCTCGATGACCTCGGTGGTGATGGGCTCGACATAGGTGGCGTCGGCGAACTCGGGGTCCGTCATGATCGTCGCGGGGTTCGAGTTGAGCAGCACCACGCGAATGCCCTCGGAGCGCAGCACTCGGCACGCCTGGGTGCCCGAGTAGTCGAACTCGCAGGCCTGGCCGATGACGATCGGGCCGGAGCCGATGACGAGGACGGAGTTGATGTCCTGGCGGCGGGGCATTAGTTCTTGGCCTCCATGAGGGCGTCGAAGCGGTCGAAGAGGTAGCCGGCATCGTGCGGCCCTGCGGCCGCCTCCGGGTGGTACTGCACCGAGAACGCAGGGATGTCGAGGCATTCGAGGCCCTCGACCACGTTGTCGTTGAGGTTGACGTGGCTCACGCGCACCTTGCCGAACCCCGCGGGACTGTCCGACGCTCCCTCAAGGGGTGCGTCGACGGCGAAGCCGTGGTTGTGGGCGGTGATCTCCACCTTGCCGGTGGAGCGATCGACGACCGGCTGGTTGATGCCACGGTGGCCAAACTGGAGCTTGTAGGTGCCGTAGCCGAGCGCGCGGCCAAGGATCTGGTTGCCGTAGCAGATGCCAAAGAACGGCACGCCGGCGCTCAGCACCTTGCGCAGCGTCTCGACGGAGGCGTCATCGGCGCCCGGGTCGCCAGGGCCGTTCGAGAAGAAGACGCCGTCGGGCTTCTTCGCCAGGATCTCCTCTGCCGTCGTGGTCGCGGGCACGACAGTGACGCGCATGCCGCGCTGAGCCATCAGCTCGGGCGTCATCGCCTTGATGCCAAGGTCCACCGCCACAACATGACGGCGCACCGGGGTGCCCTCCGGCGGCTCGACCGTGTACTCGGCCGGCACCGAGACCTCGCGAGCGAGGCTGGAGCCTTCCATAGCGTCGGCCGAACGCACCCGCTCGAGGAGCTCGTCAACGGGAGCCAGCGCGCTGCCGGAGAAGATGCCAGCGCGCATGACGCCGGAGCTGCGCAGGATGCGCGTGAGCTGGCGAGTGTCGATGCCGCTGAGCCCCACGATCCCTTCGCGCTCGAGGACCTCGTCGAGCGAGCGGCGAGAGCGCCAGTTGCTGGGGCGACGCGCAGGGTCGCGCACCACATAGCCGGCAACCCAGATCTGACGGGATTCCGGGTCCTCATCGTTCATGCCCGTGTTGCCGATGTGCGGCGCCGTCATGACGACGATCTGCTTGTGATAGCTCGGGTCGGTGAGAGTCTCCTGGTAGCCGGTCATGCCGGTGTTGAAGACGATCTCGCCGAGCGTCTGTCCCTTGGCGCCGTACGCGCGGCCCTCGAAGGTCTGGCCGTCCTCGAGTACCAGGATGGCGGTGTCGGTGCTCACGCAAAGGCTCCTTCGAATCGTGCGGCGAGGTGCGTCGGCACTCCTCGCAGGAAAGTCGCGACTGCCCTGCCTGGCAGCTCCACCCCGCCGAAGGGCGAGTTATTGCTGCGACTGGCCGTCGCTGACGGGTCAACAGTCCAATTGTCCTGCGGATCGACGAGGACGATGTTCGCGGGCTCTCCCTTGGCGAGCGGACGGCCGTGAACGTCGTCGACGCGGCCGATCTGGGCGGGGACGGTGGACAGCGCCTGGGCGACCTGCGCCCAGGTCAACAGCCCGGAGTCCACCATCGTCTTCTGGACGATTCCCAGGGCCGTTTCCAGGCCGATCATGCCCATAGCCGCGGCACCCCACTCGCAGTCCTTGTCCTCATCAGGGTGCGGGGCGTGGTCCGTGGCGACGATGTCGATGGTGCCGTCGGCAAGGCCCGCGCGCACCGCGTCGACGTCCTCCTGGGTGCGCAGCGGCGGATTCACCTTGAAGCGGGGGTCGTAGCCGCGCACGGACTCGTCAGTGAGGAGCAGGTGGTGAGGCATGACCTCTGCCGTGACCTTGATGCCTCGCGACTTGGCCCAGCGGATGATCTCGACGGAACCAGCAGTCGACACGTGGCACACGTGCAGGCGGGAGCCCACGTGGCCCGCGAGCAGCACGTCGCGAGCGATGATCGACTCTTCCGCTACCGCTGGCCATCCAGCGAGACCCAGTTCTGCGCTCACGATGCCTTCGTGCATCTGCGCGCCCTCGGTGAGGCGCGGGTCCTGAGCGTGCTGGGCGATGACCGCGTCAAAGGTCTTCGCGTACTCAAGCGCGCGGCGCATGATGACGGGATCGTGCACGCACTTGCCGTCATCGCTGAAGACGCGCACTCGCGCTCGCGAGTTGGCCATGGCACCCATCTCGCTCAGCTGTGTGCCGCCAAGGCCAACGGTCACCGCTCCCACAGGGAACACGTCGACGAGTCCCACTTCCCTGCCGCGGCTCCACACCTGCTCCACGACTCCGGCGGTGTCGGCGACGGGAGTGGTGTTCGCCATCGCATGAACGGCGGTGAACCCGCCCCGCGCTGCGGAGCGAGAGCCGGACTCGATCGTCTCGGCGTCCTCGCGGCCGGGCTCGCGCAGGTGAGTGTGCAGATCGACGAGGCCGGGCAGGGCGATCAAGCCCTCAGCGTTGATCACAATGGCACCCGCAGGGGTGTTGACGTGACCATCGGTGACAATCTCGTCGATCTCGCCGCCATCGATGACGAGATGGGCTTGCTGCTCTCCCAGGATCGAGACGTTCTCAAAGACGATGGGCCGGCTCACGCTGCGGCCTCCTCTCCTGCCAGCAGCAGATACAGGGCGGCCATGCGCACGGCGACGCCGTTCGACACCTGCTCGACAATCACCGAGCGGGGCGAATCGGCCGCCTCGGCGCTGATCTCGAGGCCGCGGTTCATAGGTCCGGGGTGCATGACGATCGCGTGCTCAGGCAGCCGGGCCATGCGGGCAGCGTCGAGGCCGTACATGCGGCTGTACTCCTCGGGGCTCGGGAAGAACGCCGCACCGCCGCCGGTCATGCGCTCGCGCTGCACCCGCAGCATCATGATCGCGTCGTACTCGTGGGCGTCGAGCGCGTCGTCGAGCGTGTAAAAGACCTCAAGCTCAGGGCGAGCCGTGATGCCAACTGGCAGCAGCGTCGGGGGCGCCACGAGGCTCACCTTGGCGCCAAGGGTGTTCAGCAGGTAGCCGTTAGATCCGGCCACGCGGGAGTGGAGGATGTCTCCAACGATCGCCACGCGCAGGCCGTCCAGGCCGGCGGCCCCAGGAGACTCCACGAGGTGGCGACGCATCGTGTAGGCGTCGAGCAGCGCCTGCGTGGGATGCTGATGAGTGCCGTCACCTGCGTTGAGCACGGAGCCGTGGATCCAACCCGAGGTCGCAAGACGCTCGGCGGCACCGGATGCCCAGTGACGCACCACCACAGCGTCGGCGCCCATCGCCTGGAGCGTGAGGGCGGTGTCCTTGAGCGACTCGCCCTTGGACACCGAGGAGCCCTTGGCGGAGAAGTTGATGACATCGGCACTGAGGCGCTTGGCTGCCGCCTCGAAACTGATGCGTGTGCGGGTGGAGTCCTCGAAGAACAGGTTCACCACAGTCTTGCCGCGCAGTGTGGGCAGTTTGCGAATCTCGCGCTCCTGCGTCGCGGCCATCTGCCCGGCAGTGTCGAGGATGCGGATGGCGTCCTCTCGGGACAGGTCCTTGGTGGTCAGCAGGTGCTTCACGCGTCCTCACCCCTCCTCAGAATGACGGCGTCCTCGCCGTCGATCTCGGCGAGGTGCACGTCGACGCGCTCGCTGCGCGAGGTGGGGATGTTCTTGCCCACGAAGTCCGCGCGGATGGGAAGTTCGCGGTGACCGCGATCCACGAGCACCGCGAGCTGCACCGCGCTGGGGCGGCCAAGGTCGCTGATCGCGTCGAGCGCCGCGCGGATCGTCCGGCCCGTATGGAACACGTCATCTACCAGGACCACTACCGCATCGTCGATGCCCTCCGCGGGAAGAGTCGTGGTGCCGATGCTGCGCGTGGGCTGCTTGTGCAGGTCGTCGCGGTACATCGTGATGTCGAGTGCCCCGGTGCGCTCAGCGGGACTGAACGCTGGCTCGATGGCCGCCAGAGCGTCGGCCAGACGATGCGCCAAGGGCAGGCCACGCGTGGGGATACCGAGGAGCATGACCGACGCTGCGCCATCGTTGCGCTCGACGATCTCGTGAGCGATGCGCTTGAGAGCCCGGGAGATGTCGGGCGCGCCAAGAATGGTGCCAGTCACCTGGCTACCTCCTTCCCCGCCTCACTGGACGGACTTAAAGGAGTGGATGTTGCGGCAACTCTACCGGACTCAGTCCGCGTCCGGGTCGTTCTGTGGCAGCGCCGGAGCGTCGCGAGCGATGGTGCCGAGGATGCCGTTGATGAAGGCGGGCGAATCGGCGGTGGACAGGTCACGGGCGAGCTCGACGGCCTCATCGATGGCCACGGCGGTGGCGACGTCAGGATTGTCGAGGATCTCCCAAGCGCCGATGCGCAGGATCGCGCGGTCCACGGCAGGCATGCGGGAAAGCGTCCAGTTGGGCGACGCTTGCTCGATCAGGGTGTTGAGCTCGAGCCAGCGGCGCGCCACTCCCCTGACGAGTTGCTCGGAGTACTCAGGAAGCGGGGTTTCGCGGCCCGAATCATTGAGGCGGTCGTCGAGGACAGCGACGATGTTCTCGCCGCGCTGGTCCGCTTCAAAGAGGATGTCGAGCGCGCGCTTGCGTGCTTTGGTGCGTGCTGCCACGAGGTACAAGGGTACTTGGTGTGCGGAGGGCCTCCCACCCAGCCCGCGCAGGCGCTGATAACGTCCGACTCGTGTCAACGATGGCCGCACCAACCAGTGCACCTCACCGTATTCGCCAATGGGTCTCCCATCGAGATGCGGATGTGCAGTTCGCGCCGCGCTGGTGGTGGGCTGCGTTAGCGCTTGTAACCCCGGCGGGCGCGCATACGTACGCCGCCTGGGAGAGACTTGGTCCACTCTTTGCCGCCGACGAGGTCAGTACGGTCGGGGCCGCGCAGGTCATTGCGCATGGAGGCACCGATTGGGTGCTCTCGGGCTCTGGCTATATGCCGGGCACGGCGCTACTGCTGTCACCCGCCTGGTGGTTCACGGCTGACCCCTTCACGGTGTACGGCGTGGGACTTTGCCTTGGCGTCGCGTTGACGCTGCTCACCGCGATCCCACTCGCACAGATCGCGCGCCACGTGGGCATCAGGTCAGTCGCAGGGTCGTACGTAGTGGCAGGTGTGATCCTGCTTGCACCAGCCCGCACTGTGCCCTCGAACTACGTGATTTCGGAGCAGTTGCTCACTCTGGTGACAGCGTTCATTGTGGCGTGGGCGTTCCGAGTACGACGCAGCCCCAGCCTGGTGGCTCACAGTGTTCTGGGAGTCCTTGCTGCGCTCGCGTTCTTGGCGCACGGGCGCGGGATCGCGCTCACCGCGGCCGTGTGCGCGTGGGTGCTCATCGCGAGCTGGGGAAAGTGGAGCGCGGTGCTGATCTCGTGGGGATCCGCCGCAGGGGTGGCCGCACTATCTTGGGTTCTTTATCGCTGGGTCGCCTCAGAGCTCTACTGGAACGACGATCGCGTAAACCAGACTTTCAACGGGCTGATGGACCATACGCCCATGGAACTGTTGGGCACGGTGTTCGGGCAGGCATGGTACCTGCTGGCCGCATGGCCAGCGGTCGGCATCATCGGTGTAGCCATCGCGGTGAAGCGCCGGCGGCTGAGGTCGGCCGAATTGCTGCTGGCACTCGCCCTCACAACAACGCTGGCACTCGCCTTGGTGCAGTTGGACAAGACCAACGAATCCGTAGGGCTGATTCGTCTCGACGCTTGGATCTACGGGCGCTACCTCGACCACCTGTACACAGTTGCGGCAGTCCTCGGCTTGGCCATCCTGGTGCGAGTGCGCTCGCGATTGATTCTCGCGTTCGTGGTCGCCACGGGCGCAGTGATCTCGGCGGGCTTTCTGCTCATCACCGCACCCCAGATCGTCACGGGTTCGGCCTGGGCGCACGTCCACGTCGCTGGCGTCGTGCACATGCTGAGCCTCGACAATTACGCGACCAACACGGCCGAGCCATGGCCGCTGCTCACCGCCGCAGCATGGGCAATCTCCGTCTTGATCGCCGCAGCGGCAGTGTTCCGTATGGGACTGTCTGTGCTCGCAGTGCTGTGGCTCTCTCTGTCCGTAGCAACGGATGGGAACGTGGTGGACAGTCACGACGAATCGAAGCGCATCACCCGCGATGCGGCGGACGAGGTTGCAACAGTGCTGGAAGATGACGTCGCTGTCGCGTTCGACATCAACTATGGCTTAGGAATCAACGCCTTCGCATTCGCTTTCCACCCGCGCGAGGTGGTGCCCGTCACAGTTGAAGAAGCGTCCCAAACCTACCCGGCGATCTACACCGTGTACGGCGAACTCTCACCTCTCGACGAGGGAGCGCTGCCGCTATACAACGCCTCGATGTACAACTTCTGGCTGTGGGTGTTCCCCGGCCCGGTATTCGATGAACTCGACACAGACGGGCGACTTGCCCACGCGGTTAACGACAACTAGTCGTTGACGCGGCCCAGGTACTCGCCGGTCTCGGTGTTGACCTTGACCTTGACGCCAGCCTCGAGGAACAGCGGCACCTGAATCTGCTTGCCCGTCTCGAGGGTTGCAGGCTTGGTGCCACCGGACGAGCGGTCGCCCTGGAGCCCAGGCTCGGTGTAGGTCACCTCAAGCACCACGGAGGAGGGCAGCTCAAGGAAGATGGGCGTGCCGTTGTGCGAGCCGATGACGGCGGTCTCGTTCTCGAGCAGCCAATCCGTCGCGTCGCCCATGACCGCGGCGGGCACGTTGACCTGATCGAACGTGTCGGGGTCCATGAAGACGTACGACGTGCCGTCGAAGTACAGGTACTGCATCGAGCGGCGGTCAACGGTCTCGAAATCGACCTTGATGCCGGCATTGAAGGTCTTGTCGACGACCTTCCCGGTGAGCACGTTCTTGAGCTTGGTGCGCACGAACGCGCCGCCCTTGCCGGGCTTCACGTGCTGGAACTCAATGACGGACCAGAGGTTGCCGTCGAGGTTCAGTACGGAGCCGTTCTTGATGTCGTTCGAGGTAGCCACGGCTGGCTAGTCTAGCTGACGAGCGGCGACCGCCTCGATCGCGAGCCGATACGAGTCAACGCCGAACCCTGCGATGGTTCCCGTAGCAACCCCCGAGATGACCGAGGTGTGGCGGAACTCCTCGCGCGCGGCCGGGTTCGTCAAATGCACCTCTACCAGGGACAGTCCCGCCTCCGGCACCAGCGCGCACGCGTCGCGCAAGGCGTAGGAGTAGTGGGTGAACGCGGCCGGATTGAGCACTACGTGCCACTTGTTGTCGACGGCCTCGTGGATCCAGTGAACGAGGTCCGTTTCGCTGTCACTTTGGCGCACCACGGCCTCCAGTCCGACGCTGGCTCCCCATTCCGCGATCAGCGCCACCAGCTCGTCGTGAGTGGTGGTGCCGTACTTCTGCGGCTCTCGAGTGCCGAGTCGGCCAAGGTTGGGGCCGTTGAGGACGAGGACGGTGCTCATGCCGACACAGTAGCGGCCTAGGCGCTCACAGCGTCGTAGGCGGCCACCAACAGAGCCGGATCCGGCCCCTCAAGGCGGACTGGGTTGCCGATTCCCTGCAGGATGACGAAGCGAAGCCGGTCGCCGCGCGTCTTCTTGTCGCGACGCATCGCGGTGAGCAGAGCGTCCCAGCGTCCTGCGGGGTACGTGGTGGGAAGGCCAAGGCCCGTCAGGATCGCTCGGTGGCGATCCACCTCGGCGTCGTTGAGCTTGCCGGCAAGGCGCGCCAGCTCGGCCGCGAAGACCATGCCCACGGACACCGCAGCGCCGTGACGCCATTGGAAACGCTCGGTGTACTCGATCGCGTGCCCAAACGTGTGGCCGTAGTTGAGGATCTCGCGCAGGTACGACTCCTTGAGGTCCGCAGCCACCACGTCCGCCTTGACCTGCACCTTGCGGCGAATGAGCTCTGCGAACACGCCGAGATTTCCCTCGTTGGCACCCTGCGCGAGCGAGTCGAGGTTGTCCTGTGCAATCGTGAGGATCTCCGTGTCGCGGATGAATCCGCCCTTCACGACCTCCGCTAGGCCCGCGATGACATCGTTCTTGGGGAGCGTCAGCAGGTCGTCGAGATCGCACCACACGGCATGCGGCTCGTGGAATGCGCCCACGAGGTTCTTGCCCTCAGCCGTGTTGATGCCCGTCTTGCCGCCCACCGCCGCGTCCACCATGCCGTTGAGGCTCGTGGGCACCTGAATGACCTTGACGCCGCGCAGCCAGCTCGCGGCGACGAAGCCGGCAAGGTCGGTCACTGCTCCCCCGCCCACGCCGAGCACGACGTCGGTGCGCGTGAAGTCGCTCTTGCCAAGGACCTGCCAGCAGAATGCGGCGACCTCTGCGGTCTTGCCAGCCTCAGCGTCGGGCACCTCAGCCAGAACGACGCTGCGGCCGGTGGCTTCGATCGCCGCCTTGATCTGGTCTGCCCTTGCGGCGAGCGGTGCAGAGTGGATGATGAGTGCCCGCGCGGCGTCCTCGGGCAGGCCCGCAGCAATGGCTTCCGTGAGCCCGGAGCCGATGGTGACGTCGTATGGCGACCCGGACGGCACGTGCACTGTCTGCGGCATCAGATCCCCTTCTCGACGAGTTCTCGCGCGACGCGATCTGCTCGGATGTGGTCGGTGTTCACGACGTCGGTGGCGAGCGCCTCGTAGATGGGCCGCCTCACCTCCATGAGATCCGCCCACTGCTTGCGTGGGTTGCCAACGAGCAGGGGGCGTGCGTTGTTGAGCCCCACGCGGGGCGCCACGGCGTTGATCGACACTTCGAGGTAGATCACGCGGCCACCGTTCGCAACGTAGTCGCGCAGCAGCTCTTGAGTGCGTTCTTTGAGAATGGCGCCGCCGCCGAGCGACAGAACACCGTCGTGCTCCGCCATCGCCTGCTCCACGGCCGCTGCTTCCAACTCGCGGAATGCCGCTTCACCATCGTCGATGAAGATCTCGGAGATCGCCTTGCCGGCTGCTCGCTCGACGTCGGCGTCGGTGTCCCTGCGAGAGGTGCCGAGTGCCTTGGCGAGCGCCTTTCCCACCGAGGTCTTTCCGGAGCCCGGTGGACCGATGAGAACCGCGCGCGGTGCAGGCATCAGCGCAGGTGTTCCGGGATCGCGTCCTTGAAGCTCGCGATGTTGCGACGGACCTCCTCGAGGGAGTCGCCGCCGAACTTCTCGAGCACGGCGTCGGCCAGCACGAGCGCGACCATAGCCTGCGCGACAACGGCCGCGGGAGCTACGGCGCAGACGTCGCTGCGCTGGTGGATCGCCTTGGCGGGCTCTCCGGTCGAGGTGTCGATCGTGTCGAGGGCGCGAGGCACCGTGGAAATGGGCTTCATCGCGGCCCGCACGCGCAGGGGCTCGCCATTGGTGATGCCACCCTCGACGCCACCCGCTCGGTTGGTGCGGCGCGTGACCTTGCCGTCGAAGTACTCGATCTCGTCGTGCGCCTGAGAGCCGCGGCGTCCGGCTGTGCGCAGGCCGTCGCCCACCTCGACTCCCTTGATGGCCTGGATGCCCATGAGGGCACCGGCGAGGCGAGAGTCGAGCCTGCGGTCCCAGTGGACGTGACTGCCGAGTCCCACGGGGACCCCGTAGGCGACCACCTCGACGACTCCGCCGAGCGTGTCGCCGTCTTTTTGGCATGCGTCGATCTCCGCGACCATCGCAGCGGACGTCTCCGCGTGGAAGCAGCGGATGGGGTCATCGTCAAGAGCCTTCGTGGCGTCTGCGGGCGGCAGCGGTGCGTCATCGGGGACCACGATCTGGCCCACCTGGACGGTGTGCGACACCAGTTCGATTCCCGCGGCTTCGCGAAGGAACGCCTCCGCGACGGCGCCGAGGGCGACGCGAGCGGCGGTTTCGCGGGCAGAGGCCCGTTCGAGCACCGGGCGGGCGTCATCGAAGCCGTACTTGGTCATGCCCACGAGGTCTGCGTGTCCCGGGCGCGGACGAGTCAGCGCGGCACCACGGGCACCCTTGAGCTCCGCCGGGTCCACGGGATCGGCCGCCATGACCTTCTCCCACTTGGGCCACTCGGTGTTGCCCACCATGATCGCCACGGGGCCGCCCTGCGTCAGGCCGTGCCGCACTCCCCCAAGGAACGTGACCTCGTCCTGCTCGAAGGACATGCGCGCGCCGCGGCCATAGCCAAGCCGGCGTCGGGCAAGTGCCTCGCGGACGATGTCCGAGGTGACGGAAACGCCCGCAGGAAGCCCCTCGAGGGTGCCAACCAGCGCCGGGCCGTGAGATTCACCAGCAGTGAGCCATCTGAGCATGGTGGTCATTGTTCCATGTCGAGACAGACCAGTGGCCCGGCACTCGCGCGCCGGGCCACCTTCTGGCCTGTGCTACTTGGTCTTGTACTCGTCTCCTGAGACGAAAGGCGACTTGCCCGGACTCACGGGGCCGAGTGGTCCACCGTCGTCCACCACGGTGCTGTCCGGGTGGAGCAGGTAGAAGAAGCCAGTGAACGACACGATGATGTCGCCGTCCTCAGCGTCGGGCGCTCCAGGGATCTCCGAAGAGCCTTGCGGGCGCGCGTCGATCTGGACATCGGACACGAGGAAGAGCTGCTGGTCTTCCTTGCCCAGGATCCTGAGGAACTTCATCGCGTTGGCATATGAGCCCGTGATCGTGATCTCAACCGGCACCTGGGTGAGGTCGGTGACGACCGCGCCCTGGGGCGGTGCCTGCGTAACCGGTGCCTGGTACTCGCTCGTCGTGCCTTCAGGAACGACGGGGCCGGTAGCAAACAGCTTCGCGATTGAGGTGGACGGCCGGGCGGCGGGGTCAATCTCCCAGCCGGCGACAACACCGGAGCCGCTCAGCGCGATCTCGGTGAGGGTGACGTCCGCAGACTTGGCCGCAGTGAAGATGCGCGCACGGTAGGCCTGGATGTCCAGCGTCGTGGGTGCGTTCGCCGTGATCAGGTCGTCGAGCGGTGCCAAGGCCTCGAGATCCGTCTGGTACTTGGCGAGCTTCGCCGTCTGGGTGGTGATCATTGCTGTGTTGGTCTCCACCTCCTCGGCCTTAGCCTGCAGCGCAGCCGCATCATTGAACTTCGGCTTGATCGCAAGGAACCAGCCGAGCGCGAGCACGACGATCACAGCAAGCGCGGTGAGCGCCGCAATGGGTGCGTAACGTGAGTTCATCGCTTACCCCTCACCTTCGGTTGCTTCAGGACTCGGCGAGGCGCTCGGCTCCGGCGAAGGCTCGGCGTTCGGGTCCCTGAGCAGTGTGTCGAGAACGGAATCGGGGACCAGGCCTACGACAGACTCCTCGGGGAAGAGTCGACCCGTCAGCGCGTTGGGAGTGATGAGCGCAGTGCCCTCAACCGTCCAGTAGACGCCATCCTTGATGGTGGCAATCCGCTCGGCATTGCCGCGCACGGCCGCAAGCCCGGGCGTCGCCTCAAGGCGAGCGAGCAGCGTCGAGGCCTGTGCCGAGCTCGAGGTGGTGGCCGAGAAGTGGACGGTTCCCACGCTCGCGCCAAACAGCAGATCCTGGACTCCCGAGCCGGGTCCCATCGCGTTGGGTCCCAAGACAGTGATCGAGACGAACGACGCGTCCTTTCCGTCGGCCTGGCTCGCTATCGCGGCGATGAAGGAGGACATGTCCACTTCGCCCCAGCCGATCTGCGTCAGCGCGAACTCCTGGGTCTCGCGAGTGGCATACGCGGTGTGGACTCCCGCATACGAGTCGCGCTTGTTGAGCGCCTCTGTCTGCTGAGCGACCTTGTCGTTGAGGTTGCTCTGCGCAAGGGCGTGGGCGCCTAGCGCGGCGATGTAGCCCACAGCGACAGCGCCGATAGCTATCAGCACCACCACGATGGCAAGCGTGCGAACCGCCCGCATCTTGCGACGCTCTTGAATGTCCTTGGGGACGAGGTTCACCGATGCAAGCAGCGGTGCACCGTACTTAGCTGCTACGGGATTCACTTGCGGCCTCCCATCGCGAGTCCTACAACGGTTGCCAACGTCGCCTCCTGGCCGCGTGCCTGCTGCAGGTCGACCTTCTTGCCGATGCGCATGCCGGCGAGGGGTTCACCAATGACCACCGGCAGTCGCGTCGCGCTCGACAGCGCCTGACCGAAGCCCTTCACGTAGGCACCACCACCGGTGAGCACCAGTCGTTCGACACCCGCGCCAGGGTTGGAGCTGGACATGTACACGATGGTGTTGCGGATCGCCTCGACCAGTGGGGTCAGCGCATGCGCCACGGCATCGGCGATGACTCGCGCATTGCCTTGCGTGCTGGGATCCATGCCAATCTCGCGCTTGAGCATCTCCGGATCGGCGGCCTGACCCTTGAGAGCGGCGAGGATCGCGCGGTTGGCGTCGCCGCTCGCCTGCGGAAGCGTGCGGACCAATCGCGGCGCCCCGGCCTGAGAGATGCACACCAGAGTCTTGGACGCGCCGACATCGACGATCGCCACCGATCGCTCCATGAGCGGACCGCGGCAGCTCGAGCGCCACAGCGCCAGCGCGGCGTGGTCGATCGCGGAGGGGTTCACATTCGCGCCGTTGAGCACTTCCACGGCGTCCCTGATGAGTTCGCGAGGGGCCGCGACAAGCAGACCCCGCAGTGTCGTGCCTGCCTGCGCTTCGTACTCACTTGTGGGGTAGAAGTCGAGTAGGGCCTCGTCCGGGGCCATCGGCAGCTGGTCTTGCACGTGGAACGCGAGCGACTCGCGAACCTTGTCCATGGGCTGCGCCGGGATGTCGACCTCGCGTACGACAACGCTGGGCTGGCCCACCGCAACGACCACGTCCTTGGAACTGGGCTTCGCGGCGGCCAGGGTCTGACGTACGAGATTCGACAGCGCGGCTGGCTCTTCGACCACTCCGTCCTTCAGGACGCCGGGAGGTACGGGACGCTCTGCATAGGCGTGGAGCGTCGCGCCTTCACGCGGATCCGCGCCGTTGCCAAGTTCGACTTCGGCTACGCGCACCGTTGACGCGCCGATGTCTATGGCTACCGACTTAGTGCCCACAGTGATTCCTCCTATCGCCGTCCACCCTGCTATCGGCAGAGCGAGCAGCGTCCTCAAGTCCTAAAGACCCATTAAGTCGTACAAGTACCAATCCCAGATTGCGTTGCCGAAGACGATCCCGGTCCACGCTCCCGCTAGCATCCACGGACCGAACGGAATCCGCACGTTCTTCGTGCGGCGGGTGACGACCATCGCCCCGATTCCCACCACGCCTCCCCAGAGGAAGCCTGCAAAGGTTCCCACCGCGAAGGCCCCCCATCCGAAGCCACCCATGATCGCTCCAAGGACCGGAGCGAGCTTGACATCCCCGAAGCCCAAGCCCTTGGGATAGATCACGAGGGCGACGAAGTACAGCAGGCCGATCGCGGCAGCCGCGATGAGGGACCGGAGCAGCCCTTCCCAGTCGTGATAGACCCACGAGATGACAAGCAAGAGCACGGCAGTCGCGAATGCCAGCGTGCCGACGAGCGGGTTGGGCAGCCGCTGCACGTCAAAGTCGATCGCCGCGAGCACCACGGTGAATACGGCGAATACCAGGAGCAGCACACTGACCCAGGTGAGGCCCCAGTGCCAGACGATGGCACCAAAGGCGGCCGCCATGATCGCTTCGACGAGGGGATATCGGGGGCTGATGCGGGCGCCACAGTCCGCGCACCTGCCGCGCAGTATGAGCCAGCCGACTATCGGGATGTTGTGCCGCTTGCGGATCTCGTGGTTGCACTGAGGGCAGTGGCTCGCGGGGAACGCGATGGACTCCCTCCTCGGCACCCGATAGATCAGCACGTTGGCGAACGAGCCGATCAACGCCCCCAGGATGGCCGCTCCTGCGACAAGCACCACGGATCAGCCCTGGCGCAGGTACGACATCTTGAAGTTCGAAAGGCTCGCCGAAGCGTTCTCGTCGCCCGCGCGACGGAAGTCGAGCCAGAATCCCGATTCGAAGATCGAGCGGCACGAGTACACCTGGCCGCCGAACTGGAAGTTGTTGCGGGCTGACTTGAACGTTCCGGGCGTGTACGCGAGCACGGCGATCTTGGGGTGCTGCGTCCAAACACCCCAGCTGAACAGGAAGCCGCCGTTCGCGGTGCTGGGATCTCCAACCGAAGCTGGGCAGTCGTTGAAGGTTGCGGAGGCTGGTGGATCAATGAGGTAGAGGGTGTGCTTCTGGCCATCGGTCGAGTTGATGGTGAAGTTGCCTGAGCCCGTGAAGTAGTTTGCAAAGATCACCAGGTCCGCCGACATGTTGATGGTCATCGAACTGTAGGTACCGAGCGAGAAGCCATTCACGCACTCGGACCTGGTGTCAATCACCGTGTTCTGCGTGATGTTGAGCACCGCGTTACCGTTCCACGGGTGCCCCTCGCAGGTTCCGCCATTGACATAGCGGCCCTCGGAGCGGGATCCAGCTTGGGCCGCAGTCATGTTGGCCCACGGAATGCTTGCCCAGCCTGCGAACATGGGGTGCTCCGGCATGACCGTCACCCAAGGCTTCTGTGGGGGCAGGGTGAGTCCTGGTACGCGCATCGCGGCCCGAGTACCCGTGTTGGAGCAGTCGTTCCCGAGCCACCCGGTGTAGCCCGTCCAGTCCGTATTGTTCACATGCTGGGGGTACGAGCAGTAAGCATGGATCAGCCCTCCCGCCTTCACCGTTCCAGCGACGTTGATGTACTGGTGGTTGTTGTACTGCTGGAAGTTGCCTACCGTCTGACCGGCGTCCGACTTGATATGCCTAACCACCGTCAGATTCCCACCAACGGAGGGAGTCGCATTCGGTGACACGGGATAGATCAGATCACGACCGGCAAAGAGATCTCCGGTGACGATGCAGTTGGACTGAGTGAACGTGACATCTCGCGAGGCCACAACGGATCCCTCGATGGTGATGCCGGCTGGGCACAAGAAGTCGCCCTCTGTATAGATCGAGGCGTCCTTGTCCGGTGCCATGATGCCTGCGATACCCGCCGATCCCACATACACGTCGCCACGCACAGCATCGTCAAAAATCGGTGGCTGAATGACGGTCTGCCACTGGCCCTCGAGCGTCACGTCATCACCGTCGTCGAAGCCGTTGCCGCCCACCTGCTTGGCGTATCCAGTGGAGACGATCTTGAATGAGTGGTCGGAGTTCGAGGGGCAGCCGGCGACGAACGTGCTAGCCGGCGTCGCCTGCTTGTAGACGGTCGCCTGGTAAGCCGGGTCGCCGGTGGTCTTGTTCACCACACCGGAGCTATTTGCAATCGTCGCGCACTGGCCCGACATCACGGTGGCAGCGACCTCGTCGATGCCGGCCTCCGCTGCGGCCATTGACGCAACGGACGCCCTGGTCTGACTGGTGAAACTGATGCCGAAGATCGCCGACGACACGATCACCGTGATGAGCAGCGCCATGATCAGCATCATCCCGATGACCATCAGGAGCGCCTGACCGGCGTCGTCACGGCGCATTTTCCTCACGAGAAGCATGGTGAACTCCCGTTCTCATCCTGCGGACGCTGCACGATGGATGTATCAACTTTGGTCTCTCTGCCCCATGCATCGGGGCTTCCGGAGAAGCGCACGCGCACACCCTTTGTCACGTCGGCGAAGGCGGTGGTGGCCGTGACGCCGTCGAGATAGATGGGCCAGTTGCGTGCGGAAGTTGTCGTCGCACCGCTCGTCTGAGCTGCCGTGGTGGCACGACGCAGCACCTTCGACGTGTTGTCGTAGAACCATCCCCTGCAGCTGTACGAGCCGCTGGAGGCGTCCCCCACCCAGGTCCTGACAAGGAGCAGGCTGCCAGAGCCAGTCACCCGATAGGCAGAGGCAAAGCGAATGTCGCGGTCGATCGCCTTCACCGCGTTCTGGGTTCCGCCGGTGTTCTCCGTGGTCTGCGTGACGGACAGCTGCGTGCGGTAGCCATTCATCATCATGACGACGACCATCGTGCCGACGATCATGAACAACGCGATGTAGACCATGAGCTCCACCAGAGTGAAGCCTTCGTCCTCGCGAAGTCGATTCCTGATCATGGCTACCTGCCGAAACCGGGAACCGCAATGATCGTGTTCGCCGAGGCTCGATCGTTGCTGTTGGGCGCGGTAGAGACCACCTCGACGCCGAACTCGACGGTGTCGATGGGGTTCGACTGGCAGAAGGAGTCGCGAACGCCATCGCCGTTCGCGTCTCCCGGCCCGCCAGAGGGGCTCACCACATAGCCGTTTGCGGTAGCCGCCGACGGCGTCTGGGTGACGGTGAACGCCGCCCCGCGCGCGTCTTGGTACGTAGGAACTGTAGAGCGCAGGAAGGTCAGCAGCGCGGCGCAAGACCCGGAGGCGTTGCGGGCCAACTCGATGCGCTCATTCGCCACGCTGGAAGCTGAGGCAATCACGGTGGCACGGTTCGACACCTTGATCGCGATGATGATCGGCGGAACAAGTGCCACCGCGAGGATCCCAAAGAGGAGGATGGCGACAAGCGCCTCGGCGATCCCGAAGCCCTCTTCAGCGCGAGCCCGCGCGAACCATCTCGACATCCCACACCTCCTCAACAACGTCGCAGGTCTCACTTGTCACCTGTGGCACCGGTGTGCGCCCCAACGCGGAACGCTGGGGCGCACACCGAATGCATTCAGTCGGCTTTAGCAGGAACCCGTGAGCAGGTTGCCAGACTGGTCGATGTGGAACGTCTTGTCCGCACCGTTGGGGTTGGTCGCGGAGATGCAGAACTCGCCGGCGCCAACGTCGATGGAGGCGGTGCCGTACGAGGTACCAGGCGACTTGTCGAACGCAGACGTGTCAACCGACGACATGGTCGGGTTGTCGACCAGCTGGTTTGCGAGCTCAATCTGAGCGTTCTTGAGGTCGGACTTGGTAGCGGCGTCCTTGGCCTTCGCCTGCTGGTTCAGGTACAGCGGAATGGCGATGGCGGCGAGAATGCCGATGATGATGATAACGACGAGGAGCTCGACGAGGGTGAAGCCCTCTTCCTTCTCCTCCATGGCCTTGCGAATACGAGCCATCATTTCAGTACTACCTCTCATTTTTCATTATTAGAAGCTGCCGGTTTCCCGGCCGTCCCGCCGCACGCCGCCCTCAGACTGGCATTTCGCGGGTACGTCTTTGTGTAATTGTCTATCCGATCAGGTCGAAAACCTTGAAGATTGGCATGTACAGCGCGATCACCATGCCGCCAATCAGGGTTCCAAGTACGGCAATCATCAGCGGCTCAATGAGCGAGGTCAACTGCTCTGTGGTGGATTCCACTTCCTGATCGTAGAAGTCCGCGATCTTGTCGAGCATCGCATCGAGCGCACCCGTGTCTTCACCCACCGCGATCATCTGAACCACCATCGGAGGGAACACCTTGTGCTGCGCCAAAGGACCTGCCAGCGAGTCGCCTCGGCGTACAGAATCCTGCACAGCTCGCGTCGCGTCCTCAATGACGACATTGCCCGAGGCCTGGCCCACAATGTCGAGCGCCTGCAGAATGGGAACGCCAGAGGCGATCATCGCACCGAAGTTGCGGGAAAAGCGTGCCACGGCAATTTTCTGGACTAGCGCACCAAAAACTGGAGCCTTCAAGTAAAGCGGCTCAACCGTCTCGCGCACTTTCCGTTCGTGCTTGTTCTTCTTCCACCAAATGGAGAAGAGGATCAACCCGATGATGATGATCGGTGAGCCAAACTTCAAGATGTTCGACAATGTCACCAGAATTTGGGTGGCGAAGGGCAGATCACCGCCCAGGTCCTCGAACATCGCCGCAAAGATGGGCACGATGAAGATGAGCATGACGGAGACACCGAGGATCGCGATGACAAACACGACCACCGGGTAGGTCATTGCGGACTTCACCTTGCCTCGCAGCGCCACTTCCTTCTCAAAGTTCTCGGCAATGGCCACGAGCGTCTCGTCGAGGAAGCCGCCCACCTCGCCGGCCTTGACCATGTTGATCATGATGGGCGGGAAGACCTTGGGGTGACGCCCCAGAGCGTGAGAGAAGGAGCGTCCCGTCTCCACATCACCGCGCACCTCGGCAAGCACCGCTTGCAGAGCCTTGTTCTCCGTCTGATCGGTGAGGATCGACAGCGCGCGCAGCAGCGACAGGCCGGCGCCGATCATGGTCGCGAGCTGGCGCGCCATGATGGCGATGTCTTTGAGACCGATCTTGGGTCCCATGCCCGGGAGGTTGATCTCCATGTTGAGGCCCTTGGGCGTGGCGTCCTCAACAGACAGCGGTGTCAGCCCACGATCGCGAAGACGCGAAGCAACCACCTGCTGCGAAGGCGCCTCCATGGTCGCCTTGACGGTCTTGCCCGTCGCATCGCGAGCGGTGTAGCTGAACTGCTTGGTTGCGGCTGCCATTACTGCCTACCAGCCCTTCCGCACAGGCGGTTGAACTCCTCGTACGAGTGGCACATCTCGACGCCGCTTTCGTAGGTGATGCGGCCAGTCTTGACGAGCTCCGCGAGGTGCTGGTCCATCGACTGCATGCCCATCGACGCACCTGCCTGGAGCGCCGTATAGATCTGGTGGGTCTTGCCCTCGCGAATGAGGTTCCGGATGGCCGGCGTCGCGACCATCACCTCAACGGCCACAACGCGGCCAGGGGCGTCGGCCCTCTTGAGCAGTGCTTGACACAGCACGCCCTGGATAGCGGTGGCGAGCTGCGTGCGGACCTGGCCCTGCTGCTCTGGCGGGAACACGTCGATCACACGGTCGATCGTCTGGGCCGCATCCTGCGTGTGCAGAGTCGCGAACACGAGGTGACCGGTTTCGGCCGCGGTGAGCGCGACCTGGATGGTCTCAAGGTCACGCATCTCGCCAATCAGGATGATGTCGGGGTCCTGACGCAAAACGTGGCGCAACGCGCGCTGGAACGAGTGAGTGTCAGCACCTACCTCGCGCTGATTGACGAGCGCTCGCTTGTGGCGGTGAAGGAACTCGATGGGGTCCTCGACCGTCATGATGTGCGCCGAGCGAGAACGGTTGGCGAGGTCCACGAGTGACGCCAGGGTCGTCGACTTTCCGGAACCTGTCGGTCCGGTGACGAGCACCAGGCCGCGCGGCAGACCAGCAAAGCTCTCGACCACCTGCGGGATGCCAAGCGCCTCAAGCGGCTTGATCTCATAGGGAATGACACGGAAGGCCGCGCCTACGGAGTCGCGCTGGCGGTACATGTTCACGCGGAAGCGAGACTCCCCCACCACCGCGTACGAGAAGTCGAGCTCGAGCTCTTCCTCGAACTTCTCGCGCTGCGCCTGCGTGAGGATGCCGTACAGCGATCGCTGGAGCGCCTCAGGGTTCATGCGGTCGTAGCCTTCGAGCGCGGTCAGCTGACCATCGAGGCGCACCGTGGGAGGGGCACCGGCCGTGAGGTGGAGGTCGGATGCACCCAGCGACACCATCTTGCGCAGCGTCTCATTGATGTCCAGGTCACCAGGCTGCGCGGCCTGGCTCATGCCGATGCGCGACGCACCCGGAGCAGGAGCACGGTTTGCCGGAGCGGGCGCCTGCGCCGGAGCGGGCTGGGCGGCGGGAGCCTGCGCGGCGGCGGCAGCACCACCGATTCCGGCAGCGGCTCCACCGATTCCGGCAGCGGCACCGCCGATACCTGCGGCAGCACCACCAATCGCAC
>ENA-UOVV01000568-UOVV01000568.1-compost-metagenome-genome-assembly--contig:-NODE-568-length-41532-cov-9.160547_pt1 | contig 41532 bp, 43 predicted proteins | sample MGYA00238155_ERZ761577 | MGnify/ENA primary metagenome ERZ761577 (study PRJEB28898, sample SAMN06268775) | compost metagenome | isolation source: Emeryville, CA | place: USA:Emeryville, CA | collected... | reverse complement strand
GGGATGTGGCCGGTGGTGTCGGACGGGACGAAGAGGCCGGCGGTGACGCAGATGGAATCGAAGCCGCCGTAGGCGAGGGCGACCTGGTCGAGCATTTTGCGGATGCTGGCGCGGTCGGTGATGTTGGCGGAGAGGCCGAGGGACGGACCGCAGTTGGAAAGGCCCGTGCCGGCGACGCCGATGCCGAGGCCGTATTTGTCGGTGATTTCCTTGGCGGTGGCGTTGGCGGCGTCGGCGTTGAGATCAACGCAGACGATGTGGGCGCCTTCTTTGACGAGGCGGTGGGCGGTTTCCTTGCCGATGCCGGAACCGGCGCCGATCACGACGATGACCTGGCGGGCGAGTTCTTTCTCGGCGGGCATGCGCTTGAGTTTCGCTTCCTCGAGGAGCCAGTACTCGATGTCGAAGGCTTCCTGCTGCGGGAGGGCGACGTATTGGTCGATCGCCTCGGCGCCGCGCATGACTTCGACGGCGCAGTTGTAGAACTCGGCGGTGACGCGGGACTCGGACTTGTCCTTGCCCCACGCGATCATGCCGAGGCCGGGGATGAGGACGACCGTCGGGTTGGGATCGCGCATCGCGGGCGAGTTGGCGTGTTTGCACTTCTCGTAGTACGCGGCGTAGTCCTTGCGGTATTGTTCGAGACCGGCGGCGAGCTTCGATTTGAGCGTGGCGAGGTCTTCGGCCTGGGGATTCCAGTCGACGTAGAGAGGCTTGATCTTCGTACGGAGGAAGTGGTCGGGGCAGCTCGTGCCGAGCTCGGCGAGACGGGGAGCGTCCTTGGAGTTGACGAAACGAAGGATCTTTTCGTCGGACTGCACGGTGCCGATGAAACGCTTTTCCTTGGAAACCTGACCGCGGAGCCAGGGGAGGATGGCGGCGAAGAGGGCGTTGCGGGCTTCCTCGGGGAGCGTCTGGTATTTGGCGCCGCCGAAGGCTGCGGCGTCGCCGCCCTTTTCGGCGTATTTCTTTTCGATGTAGGTGGCGGCGCGTTCGATGAAGTTAAGCGTGTCGGTGTAGCACTGCTTGTCGTCGTCGGCCCAGGAAATGAAGCCATGCTGGCCCATCATGATGGCACGAACCTTCGGGTTTTTCTTGGCGATCTCCTGCATGGCGAGGCCGAGCTCGAAGCCGGGGCGCATCCAGGGCACGTAAGCCATGTCGCCGCCGAAGATTTCCTGCGTGAGTTTTTCGCGGTTGGCGGAGGCGGCGATGGCGATGATCGCGTTGGGGTGCATGTGATCGACATGCTTGCCCGGAAGGAAGGAATGCAGGGGCGTATCGATCGAGGATGCGCGGGGGTTCAGGTTGAACGTCGCGTGCGTGTACATGCCGACCATGTCGTCCTCGGCGGGCGACTTAAGGCCTTTGTCGGGACGGGCGGCGTAGAGTTTTTGGAGATCGAGAAGCTTCTGCTGATAGAGCGAGGAGAAGTTTTCGCGGGTGCTGGTGCGGAGATCGCCGCCGGAACCTTTGACCCAGAGGACTTCGACCTGTTGGCCGGTGAGAGGATCTTTTTCGAGGATCTTGGAGGAGGTGTTCCCGCCGCCGGTGTTGGTGATGCGCTGGTCGCTGCCGAGCAGATTGGAGCGGTAGACCAAACGGCCAACCGGATCGAGGGACGCGGCTTTGGCGTCGTCCCAGAGATAATTCACGTACTTATAGTTCGAGTTGCTCATGTGAGAAAGGGGAGGCGGGTGGAAGGGCGAATGACGAAACCGAATGGCGAATGATCAATGACGAGTGACCGGTGGCCGATGGGGTCAGGTCCTGAGAAGGTGTTTACGATTGAGCGGAATGCCAGCGGCGCTCAGCTCGGTGGGGGTGGCGTCGGTGACGAGACGGGAAACTTCCGACCACGCGGCGACTTGGTGCGGGGTGGAGCGGGCGAGTTTTGAGGCGTCGAGGCAGAAAATGGTTTCGCGGGCGCGGGCGAAAGCGGCGCGCTGCAGGCGGACGACCTCGGCGTGGGAATTAAAAATGCCGTCGGGGTTCATCGCCTCGCCGCCGAGAAAGGCGGCGTCGAACGACCAAGTGTTGAGCGTGGCCACGGCGTGATCGCCGAAGAGCGTCGATTGGCGATGCAGGAACACGCCGCCGAGCAGATGGAGCGTGATGCCGGGGGCTCCGCCGAGAACGGAGGCGACGGGCAGGGAATTGGTGACGACGGTGAGTTGCTGATTGCGACGACGCGCGAGCAAGCGGGCGAGCGCGAGGATCGTCGTGCCGGCGTCGAGGAATATCGTGCCGCGCAAAGGCACGCGGGCGGCGGCGGCGCGGGCGATGAGGGCTTTGGCGGAGCGGGCGCGTTTGGCGCGTTCACCAAGCGAAGCGAAACCGGTGTTGTAGTCGGCGAGCGCGCCGCCGTAGGTGCGGGTGATGTGGCCGGACTCCTCGATGGCGGCCAGATCGCGGCGGGCGGTGGCTTCGGAAATATTCAGCGCGCGGCAGATGTCGGCCACCGGCAGGAAACCATCCTGGCGAATCAACGCACGAAGACGCTCGCGGCGGGCTTCGACGATGTGTAAGGGAACGCGCATGGAAGAAGTGAAGGGAGAGGGGTGAAGGTGAAACGGGAGGGCGCGGCGGTGTGGTGGAAAGGCGTGGCGGCGATGAAAGGACTGAGCATTTCTTGTCATATGATCGGGGTCAATCATATAACGGGCGCGCTGAATGAGGAGTGGCCAATGACGAAAACCGAATGACCAACGACCAAGGACCAGTGGCCACTGAAGACTTGGCGAGGGATGAGCGGTGGCTGGCGTGGTTCGGCTGATAGCGTCGTCGATCGAGAAGGGGTCATTGGGAGCGCTGGCGGCTCGCCGGCTTCTAAAACTGCCGGCGGTTGGAGAAAAACTTGGTTTGTTTTTAACTCCGCGTACTCGGTGTCTCTGCGGTGAATGATTCTGGTGCCGGCCAGCGGCCGGCGCTCCCGCTGAAGGGCACTGATGGCCAAGGCGCGGACGAGGCGGAGCGGTTCCTACCGCGGGGCGCCTGTACCACGTCCTCTTAAACCACCCACTTCAACGGGAGCCGTCTGGGGCGTTCCCATTACAGCTTCAGCATCTTGCGGCGGTAGTGTTCGTCGGGGCGGCCGGCGATGCGGGCGACTTGGTCAGCGGTGAGAAATTGCGGGGATTCGCCGCCGCTGGCGGCAGTCGCGCCGATGAAGATGCGGGCGGCTTTGTCGGCCATGAGGGTGGCGGCGAGGACGGCGTTGGGGCTGGCTCCGAGGGCGATGAGGCCGTGGTTTTCCAAGAGGATGATGCGCGGGGGCTGGCCTTTTTTTTCGATGAAAGCGAGGGTCTCGGCGCGGATGGTTTGCGCGAGTTTGAGGCCGGGGTCGGTGTAGGGAACAAAGACCGAGGCTTCGCCGCAGCAGACGATTTCGTCGGGGAAAAGGCGGCGTTCGGCGAAGGTGCGCGCCCATTTCGAGCAGAGCAGGCTGTTGACCGAGTTGGGGTGTGTGTGGCCGACAAAATGGATCTCTGGCAGCGTGAGGAGGAAGGCGTGAAAGATCGCTTCGACGGACGGTTTTTTTGCGGAGGAGTCTTCGCGCGCGGCGAGCAGGGCGTCGTCGATGGCGGCGTCGGAGAGGTTTTGTTCGTCGAGCAGGCCGAGGAGTTTGTCGAAGCGGCAGGCGGTGACGTTTTCGGGCGCGAGTGTGGCGAGATTGGAGCCGCTGGCTTTGACGAGGAAGGAACTGTCGCTATTGCGCGTGGAGGTGTTGCCTTCGCCGAGGATCGCAAGCTGGCGGTCTTCGCGTCCGAGTTCGTGCGACAACGCGAGGAGAGCGGAGATGGGAGCGGCGGAGGAAGACATGAGGAGGAAGAGTGAATTGAGAAGGATGAACAGTGAAACGCCAAAGGTCGAATGGTGAAAAGGGGATGGCGCTCAGTGACCAGTGCCACTGACTAGTGACTGATGGTTGATGACGAGAGATTGTCGCTCCGAGAGCTGGTTTTTCCGTCCGCGACTTTTCTAAAAACGATCCGGTCTCTCCGTGTCCTCTGTGCCTCTGTGGTTAAAATCGTTCGGGAAAATTAAACACCGCAGATCGCGCGGACTTGAGTCAGCCGCCGGGCTCGGGAAGCGCTAACAAACCGAGGCCCGACCTGAACTCGTCTCGTCCGCGACGACTGCGGTGGGAAAGAGGTTGAATCGGGAAGACGCCAGGCGGCTGAGCTTCGGAAAACCTTCACCACGGAGACACCGAGGGCGCGGAGATCGGAGCGGGGGCGCTCCGTGTCTTTTTGTGCCCCTGAGTTTCTATAGAATGAGTCCGGTCAGGCGGGCTTCGCGTCCTTGGCGATTCGTTTTTTAGAACGGTTTGCCGTCGGCCTTGGTGCCGCAGAGCGAGACCTCGATGCCGAGTTCGGCGGCGAGGGCAGCTTTGGCGTAGAGGGCGAGGTCGGCGTCTTTGGCGGATTTTGCGTAGGCCACTTGGATGTGGTTGGCTTTGTGGCGGGCCATCATCTGGTCGCGGCTAACGCCGTAGGTGACGGCATGCATGATCGGCCAGACGGAGGTGGTTTCCTTCCAGCGGCGTTCGGTTTCTTCGCGAGGCAGTTCGACGACCTTGGCGCGGCCGAGGTCCATCTTGAGTTTGCCGCCTTCGATGAAGATGCGGCTCCAGACGATTTCGCCGGGTTTGGCGATGCCGCGGAGAGTCGCGCCGCCGAGGCGGAAATACATTTTGTCCTGACGGAAACCTTCGCTGCCGGCCCAACCGCCGATGTGGTGTTCGGCGGGAGCGGCGCCGGAGATGAGGAAAACCCACACGTAGTCGTCGACCGTGCCGCTGGCGTCGTACGCGCCCCAGCGAAGATCATGCAGCGTGTTTTCCACGGGCTGGCCGAGGGCCTTGTGAACGCGGTTGGTGAAGAGGCCGTCGAGGCCGGCGCATTCGTCGACTTCGTTGAAATGCGTGATCGGCTCGCCGGGACGGATGACTTTGCCGGCGGCGTTTTTGACCGGCGGGCGATCGGAGCTGTTGAGCGTGCCCTCGACGAGGTCGGACGCGGGCAAGAGATCCTTGAGGCCTTGCTGGTACTGGATGCCGATGGTCTCGCAACCGAACTCGTCGGCGATGCGGACGGCGGCGATGTACATCTTGCACTGCCAGAGGACCTGCGCCTCGGTGAGCTCGTTGATGTCGTCTTTGCCGAAGTGGAAGGTGAAGCCCTTCTTTTTGTACCAGTTGAGGACTTCGCGCGCTTCGGCGTCGGAGACCTGCGTGGCGCCGTAGTAGAGAGCGGACTGGGAAAGACGCTCCTTGTACACGCCGGTGCGGAAAAGGAGTTCGTCGGGGATGATGGCGTTGTACATGCCCATGCAGCCCTCGTCGAAGACGCCCATGATGGATTTGCGCGTGCGGAGATCGTCAGCGATTTTTTTCGCGAGCGCGCGGGCCTTGGCAGGCACGGAGGCTTTGGCGAGCGGGCGGACGTGCGCGGTCTTGTGTTTGACGGCGCCGGTCTTGAGCCAGGCGGAGAGACCGTTGAGGAAAAAGTCGTCGTCGAAGTTTTCGCTCCAAAGCGTGGAGTATTTCACGCCGGCTTTGGTGAGACCGCCGTTAAGATTGAGCATGCCCACGAGGCCGGGCCAGGTGCCGGACCAGTTGGCGACGGTGAGGATCGGACCGCGATGAGAAATGAGGCCGGAAAGAACGTGGTGCGAATATTGCCAGACCGACTCCGCGACGATCAGCGGTGCGGTCGGGTCGATCTTCGCGAAGACCTCCATGCCCTCTTTTTGCGAAGCGATGAAACCGTGTTTGACGCCGGGTTTGTAAGGATGCGCGCGGACGAGTTTGTAGCCGAGCGAAGCGACGGCGCGGGCGAGTTGCTTTTCCATCGCGGCCTGCGCGGGCCAGCAAGTTTCGTTGGCGGATTGACGGAGATCGCCGCTGGCGACGAGGAGGACAGTCTTGGCGTTTTTCTTCATCGGGAAGACGGGGTTGAGGAGTAAAGGGCTGGAAATTCTTGGCGGCGGAAAGGCCGTTGCGGGCCGTCACTTTAGCATTGGCCGGCCATCGTGAAAATGGAGATAAGCGGCAGCAGGATGGATATTCTTGGCGATTCCGCTTGGCCGGAGCGGGCGAGGGCGGCATGCTTGCCGGGGTGAAGCCAACGCAACGAATCGCGAAACGCCGTCGTGACAACGCGCCCGCCGAAATCGCCGCGATCAAAAGCGCCAAGACGCGTGCGCCCGAAGTGGTCGGACCGGCATTGCTGTCGTCGCAGGTGTCCGGCTCGCGGTATTTTTTTCTCAAGCTCGGCGGCGGACGCGAACGAAGCGGGCTGGCGTTTGGCGGGCGCGAGTATTGCAATCCCGACTACCGGATCGATCGCGCGTCGTTTGGTTATGCGTTGATCGAACTCGTCGCCGAAGGGGCGGGCTGGGTGCGCATCGGCGGCGGAGAAAAAATCGAGATTGGCCCGGGCAGTGTGCTGAGTTGTCGTCGGGGCACCGCGCTGAAAATGGCGACCGATCCGGCGCGGCCGATGGTGAAATACTTCCTGTGTCTGACGGGCGATGAACCGTTGCGACGTCTCTCGCGCGCGGGTGTGCCGACGGATCGAGTGACGCGGCTCGCGGCGCACGGCGAAGTGCGCGGTGTATTGGATGATCTGATACGCGAAGGTCAGCGCCCGGGAGAGCGCGCGGCGGAGATTTGCCGCGTCTTGTTTGAGTTGTTGCGCCTGAAACTTGCCGAAGTGGCGCCGCGCGCGGGCGCCGAGGAAGGTGCCGAGGCGGCGCGTGCGCGGGAGAATTTCCTGCGCTGCAAAACGCTGATCGACGAACGCGCGGAGCGATTGACGACGTTGGAAGAAGTGGCGGCGGTCGCGCAGTTGGATGTGTCGAGCGTGTGCCGGTTGTTTCGCCGTTTCCAAGGAACGAGTCCGTATCAATATCTGCTGCAGCGAAAGATGAACCTGGCCGCGGAGTTTTTGGTCGACGGTCGTGGGCTCGTGAAAGAGGCTGCGCAGCACGTTGGCTTTGCGGACCCGTATCATTTTTCCCGCTGCTTCAAGTCGGTGCATGGCGTGCCTCCGAGCGCCTTGCAGCGTAGGGGGTGAGGCGCGGAAATGCGGACGGAGGGGCGCCATGCAGGCCACGTCGCCATCCCCATGAAAAACAAATTGCCCATCAGCGCGCTGATCGCGCTTGCCGCCGTCACCGGCGTTTCGGCTCAGGGAAATTCGGCGGCGAACGCTGAGGGAGTAACTCCCAATGACGAATTCCCAATGGCCAATGACGAATGGGGAAGGTCGAGAAGCGGAGTGGGAGAGGCGGTGGTGATGCGGTGAAGGAGCGCGTCACGTTGGGAGCGCCGGCCGGCGCTCCTGCGCGCTTCGCGAAATTTCCGAAACCCGTTCTCGCCATTGGCGTCATCAACCTCTGCCTCTGCGCGCGCTCGACAAACACGCGACAGCGGTCGTTTATCCATCCCCACCATGACCCCCTCTATCAGCCATTCGTTGCGCCGTGGACTGCGTCACGCACGTCGCGCTTTCTCGCTTCTGGAAATCCTGGTCGTGCTCGCGATCCTCGCGCTGCTCGCCACGCTTGTGATCTCGAATCTCGATTCGATGTTTGGTGGCGCGCAGAAGGACACGGCGCAGATGTTTGTGCAGCAGAGCCTCAACGTGCCGTTGCAGGCCTATCGCATGCACATGGGCACATACCCGAGCACGGCGGAAGGTTTGAATGCGTTGGTGACGCCCCCGGCGAACAAAGCCGATCGCTGGCGCGGTCCTTACGTGAAGGAACAGTCCGGCATCCCGCTCGATCCGTGGAAGAACCCGTATCAATACCGATTCCCCGGCGTGAAAAATAAGAACAGCTACGACCTCTGGTCGATGGGACCGGATGGCCAGGACGGTACTGCGGACGACATCGGTAATTGGTCCACCGCCTCGACGGAGAATAAATAAGTCGCGGCCCGATTTCTCTTTTTGCCGACGTGAGCGTCATCCGATTGTCGTCCCGCCGGCTCCGGCGCGCCTTCACTTTGTTGGAGGTGCTGATGACGCTGGCGTTGATCGGTCTCATCACGAGCGTGCTCGTGGTGGGCGCGAACGCGTTGTTCGCTGAAGACGCGGCGACGCCGGAAGATGTTTTCTGGCAGGCCGTGAATGCTGCGCGCAAACAGGCGCTGCTGAGTGGACGCGATGTGCGGTTGACGTACGTGCCGGCGGAGCGGGAGACGCCGGCGGCGCTCGCGATTCAAGGGGTGGGCGTCGCGGACACATTTCCCTTTAGCGGGAAGTCCGATGTGAAAATCGACTTCCTCTCGCTCGCCAAGGCGCGCTCGGCGATCCTCGTCGGCGGCCAGATGTTGGAAACGAACACCATGCCTGCCGTGACGTTTTTCGGCGACGGCACCTGCATGCCTTTTCGCGCGCAAATTCGGGTCGGCACCAATCCGGCGCGCACGCTTATGATCGATCCGTGGACATGTGCCGCGGTGCTCCCGAAAGAAGAGCAGAGATTATGACGACGCGTCGGCGAAACTCATTTCGTGCGCGGCGCGCGTTCACGCTGCTGGAGGTGCTGGTGGCGCTCGCGGTGTTTGTACTGATGGGCGTGGTAATCGCGTCGAGTTATTTGAACGTGCTCAATGCCTACGAAGTGGCGGCGCGATCGGTGACGCGCGATGACGACGTGCGCTTCGCGCGTTCGGTCATGATGGCCGAAGCCGATCTCGATGTGGTGGAGCGCGGTGCGGAGTTCGATGGCGCGGGCGGGCGTCGCATTCGTTGGAGCACAACGGTGGCGCCGACGACGATTGCGGATTTGTTTGAAGTCACGTTCGTCTGCGAAATCACCGGCCCGGACATCGACGGCACGGAACGCGTGGAGGAGAAATTTCGGTTGTTGCGGCCGACGTGGTCGCAACCGGTCGATCGCGACAAGCTTCGCGGCGAAGCGCGCAATCGCATCGTGGAAATCCAGCAACAACAAGGAGGCGCTCGATGATCGCGAAACGCTCCTGGGCCCATCGCGCGCGACGCGCGTTCACGCTGCTCGAAATCCTCATCGCGCTGGCGATCGTCGCGCTCGTGATGGTGGCGATGAACACGCTCATCTTTTCCATGGGCGAACTCTGGGGGCAGAACAGCGATCTGCGTTTGTTCGAACTGCATGTGCGCAATGTGAGCCGCTACCTCGAGCGCGAACTCCAGACGGCCGCGTTGCCGCCGTATGCGACGACGACTGATCCGGGCATCACCGTGCAGGAAGTTCGGGCGGAGAACGGCATTACGGAAAATCTGCTCACCTTCGAATTGCCCGAAGGCAGCCGCATCTTCGCGTGGCCTGAGCGCCCGCTGCCCGACGTCGTGTGTTCGCTCGCGATGCGCGAACGCGAGGGGCTTTTCATGCTCTGGCATTCGCGACTGGAGAAACGATTCACCGACGAAGCTCCGCGCGAGGCGCTGGTGTCGCCGCTCGTGACGGAGATGACGTACGAGTATTACGACACGGATTTCAAAAATTGGAAAAGCGAACGCACGCTGCGCAAAGATCCCACGGGCGCGTTTGTAGTGCCTGACCGGATACGCCTCGTGTTCACATACGATAAGCGCAAGATCGAGTCGGTGATCGGCGTGCCCTCAAGTGTGCAAGGAGTGCCGATGCTGTGATGAACCCCGCTGCGTTCCATTTCTCCGCAAATCATCGCGCGCGCCGACGTCGCGGTTCGGTGCTCATCATTGTGCTGATCACGATGATGTTCGCCGTGGCGGCGCTCACATTGTTCATGGAGAAGGCGAGCACCGACCTCATCGTGGAAGCGCGCGATGCGACCGATGCGCGCCTACGCAGCGAAGCGTATTCGGCGCTCGAGACGACGCTCGCGGTGCTGGTGGATTTTCGCGACGTGCTCGGCGGATTGCGCAATCCCTCGGAAGGATGGAGCGATCCGCTCGCGTTTGCCGGCTACCAACCGCAGGAAGATCGCGAAGTGGAAATCTCGTTCGAAGACGAGAGCGGCAAAGTCTCTCTGCCCAATGCGACGCCGGAGATGCTCGTGAACTTGTTCAAGTATTGGGATCTCTCGCAAAATGACGCCGAGCGACTCGCGGATGCGCTGCTCGGGTGGATGCGCAAAGAGCATGTCCCGATGTCGGTCGCGTCGCCCACGGCGATGGACTACGACCGCGGCGATCTTCCCTACGTGCCGCCGCAACGTTCGCTGCGCTCGTTCGAAGAGCTGCGGGCGATCGAGTATGCGCGCGAAGTGTTTTTCGACGAAAAGGGAAATCCCACGGACCTGTATCGCCGATTCGCGCAGACCTTTTCGCTCTATAATTTTCGTCAGCCCAATCTGAACTCGGCCGCGCCCGATCTGCTGGCGGTCTATGGCGTGGACGATCCGCAGCAGCGCGAGCGGTTGCAGGATTATCTTCAAGGCCGAGGCATGTATCAGGCGAATGGCGCGGGCGTGTTCAAATCGGAAGCGGACGTGGCGGGTGTGCTCGGCGCGCGCTCGCCGCTCGCCGGACGCGTCGGCACACAGATTTCGGCGCTGCGCGTGCACGTGACGGTGCGCGAAGGCATGAACGCGTATCGACTTTCGGCATTGGTCGCGATGACCAATGGCGTGCGCGCGCCGGAAGCGGGCGATTTGAATCGCACGAACAACAATGCGGGTAACTCCAGCGCCGCAGGAGCGTCTGCGGGAAATACGTCTCGTTCGACCCGCAACGCCACGGTGAAAAGTCTCAATTACCCATTTACTCTCTTGGAAATCCGCGAAAACGGTGCGATTCCCGACCGCGATCAAACGGATACGTCCAGCAACTGAGCATGACATCCCCGAAGCCCCGATTCTCTCTCGCCGCTCCGCCACCTAAAATCGTCGTGTTGCCCGATGCGCAGTTTTTCGTGCGCGTGGTGCCGGTGCCCGGTGCCGCCACGGCTGCGGATGTCGCCACGCAAGTCGAGCTCGCGCTGGAGATGCTTGCGCCGTTCCCCGTGGCGCAGATGTATCACGGTTATTTCTGGCGTCCGGGCTCGCAAAACGCGCTCGTTTACGCGGCGTACCGGAAACGTTTCACCACGGAACAAACGGAATCGTGGGCCGATGCCGAAGCGGTGTTGCCGGCGTTTGCGATGCTCGTCGGCGCGAAGACCGGCGGCGCGCTCGTGTTATTGCACAGCGAGGAGAGTATCACGGCGCTTGAATGGCGCGGCGAAGATCCGGTGCCGGCATCGGTGACGACGCGTCCGTTGCCGCCCGAGGCCGACGACGCGACGCGAGAAGCGGTGCGCGCGGAGCTGATCAATCAAGTTGGAGCCACGGTGCGTGTGGTCGATGTGCGCGAAACGCCGACGTACGATCCGGACTCGGATGATGGCGAACTCGCGTTTCGTGCGGGCGAAATTTCCACGGTCTACGATCGCGAGACGCTCGATGGACTCGACGTGCGCGACAAAGACGATCTCGCGATACGCCGCCGTGCGCGGTCGCGCGATTTGTTGTTGTGGCGGATTTTTGTCGGAAGCGCGGCGGCGATTGTCTGCGCGCTGTTGCTCGAGCTCGCGATGGTCGGCGGCAAAGTCTGGCAGAAAGGACGCGTGGCGGTCGTCAATCAACGCGCGTCCACCGTCGCCGACATCAACAAAGCGAACGATCTGGCGACGCGCATCGAAGAACTTTCGACCAAGCGGCTGCTTCCGTTTGAGATGATTGATCTGGTGAAATCGAAGATGCCGCCCTCAGTGATCTTCACGCGGGTGACGACGACGACCGGCGCGCTCTACACGCTCGACGTGCGCGGACAAACCAACGTTCCCAACGACGTGGTTGCGTACCAATCGCTGCTCAGCGGGTTGCCCGAGTGCGAAGAAGTGCGCGTCGAGGAGCAGGACACGCGCGGCGGTCTCACGCATTTTCGCCTCAAAGTGACCTTCAAACCCGGCGCGGTGAAACCGGAGGGACAATCATGAAAGGCTATTTTCTGACACGCGCTCTGCGCGAAAAAATCCTGTTGGTGGTGCTGGTCGTCGGTGCGGCGGCGATGTGGTTGTCGTCGGCCGGCGAGCGCGCGGGCCGCTTGTGGCGACAAGTGCAGGCCACCTCGACGGACCTCCGCGTGCAGGAGATGGTTTTGGGGCAGCGCGAGGAAATCGAAGCGCGTTCTCATGCCGCGGTTGAACGTCTCGATCCCGCGCGAACGTTTGATCCCGTGCGCCTGCAATCGGAGGTGAACACGATCGCCAATCTCGCCGGACTCGGCGCGAAGACGAACATCAGCGGCGCGCCCACCGATAGCGCCGGGCAGATCGCCGTGCACAGCGTGCAGGTGACGGTGAACAACGCGGATTATCCGTCGCTGGTGAAATTTTATACCGAGCTGCAGAAACGCTCGCCGTATCTCGGCATCGAACAATTCGATCTCCTGGCGAGCCCGCCCGGCAGCGCGAATCTGCGTCAATCGTTGCGCGTGTCGTCGGTCGAAATCGTGCGCTAGACGGAGAGGCGGGAGGGTAAAAATCCGAAGGACGAAATCGGAAGGCCGAATGAGGTTCGGCTCGAGATCGCGTGAGTGATCGCGCGCAGGGTGCGTCGCGACATGATCGCGCGGATGTTTCGGCAAGTTATCTTGTTCGTCCTGTAATCCTGTCCGATTTGTTCGAGATAGGATTGCGGGAAGGACGGGATGAGGCGGAGTGGCCGCAGCGTCGCTTTTAGTCCTGTTACGACTTGAACGACGCGCTGAGCTGGAAGACGGCGGAAACGATGGAGTAGGCGAGGAAGCCGACGAAAACGAACACGCTGATGAGCACCGCGCTCGCGATGACCTTGGTGAAGGTCGAGAGCTGGTTGGAGACTTCCTTCTGATACGCCACGGAAATTTTCTTCAAGCTCGGCACGATGTTGCCGGTGTTTTCGCCGATGGCCATCTGGTCGAGCACGAGCGGCGGGAAACAATCGGTGCGCACCAAGGCGCGCGAAAGGCTTTCGCCCTCAAGCACGCGATCGGTGGCTTCTTCGAATGCCTGACGATGTTTCACATTGAGAATCTGGCGGCCCGTCATTTTGAGCGCTTCGGCGGTGGTGATGCCGTTTTCGAGCAGGACCGAAAGCGTCTGGCTGAACGCGAGCACGGTTTGATTGACCGCGAATTTTCCGACGAGCGGCAACTTGAGCAGCCACGCATCCGTCGTTTCGCGTCCGGCGGGGGTCGCGCGCCAGCGCCAGAAACTCAGAATGCCAAAAACGGCGGCGCCGATGACAAACACGCCGTAGCGCAACGCGAAGTCAGACATGCCGACGAGAATCGCGGTGGAGGTCGGCAGCTTGCCGCCGAGCGAGGTGAGCAGGCCTTGCAAACGGGGCAGGAGAAAGAAGAGGAAAAACAAAATCACGCCGCCGGCCACGAACATCATGAAGACCGGATAAACCATGGCGGCGACGAACTGGCGGCGCAGTTCGCGCTGCTCGACGAGGTGCGCGATCAGACGACGAAGCACTTCCTGCAAGCTGCCCGTGGCTTCACCCGCTTGGATGAGATTGATGGTGGCGCCGTCGAAGACTTCGGGGAAGTCGGCCATCGCGCGCGACAAGGTCGCACCTTCGCTGAGACGTTCCCAGAGACCGCCGCAGAGGACCTTGAGCTTCGGCTCCTGAATACGCTGCGCGAGCAGCCGCACGCTTTCACCGGCCGAGAGCCCGCTGGAGATCAGATCTTCGAGCGCTTGCAAAAAGGGCAGGCGATCGCCGCGGGAAAGTTTTTTGGCGATGCCGGTGCGCTTCGGAGAGATCACTGCCGCGGGCGCGGGAGTGCCGCGACGCGATTTGCGCGTGTCGGTGCGTGTTGTCGTGGCTTCTTCAATGCGGATCGGCTGAAGCCCGCGCGCGCCGAGCAGACGCAGCACATCCTTGCGGCTGGCCGCTTCCAACGTGGAGGAAACGGACTGACCGGAGCGGTCGCGAGCGGTGTAGGCGAAGCGAGGCATTTTAGGAAATCCGAAGGGCGAAAGACGAATGGCGAAGGGGATGGGGCGAAACGGGGTGCGCGGTGCGCCTGCGGAGCGAATTCATGGCGTCACGGATCATTGCTCACGGTCCTTCGTCATTCGGCCTTCGGATTTCGTCATTCGTTGTTGGTCACTGGTCATTCCGCGGCGAAGCCGCGGTCATTTTTCCGTCACCGTGACGACGCGGAGAACTTCGTCCAAAGTCGTGTAACCGGCCTGGACTTTTTCCCAACCGGAGACCTGGAGCGGACGCATGCCGTGTTTGCGCGCGCATTGGGTGAGGGTGCGCGTGCTTTCGCGTTTGATGACGAGATCGTGCAGTTCGTCGTTGGGTTTGAGGATTTCGAAGATGCCGATGCGTCCGCGATAGCCGGTGCCACGGCAGCGATCGCAACCGCAGGGTTGTTTGAGCGATTCGACGAGATCGGCTTCGGCGGGATCGATGCCGAGGACGGCGAGCGTGTCGCGGAGTTTGGTTTTGTTGACCGGTTCCGATTTTGCGCAGTCGGGACAGAGCCGGCGCACGAGACGTTGGGCGATGACGAGTTCGATCGCGGATGTGACGAGGAAGGGCTCGATGCCCATGTCGATCAAACGCGTGAGCGCGCCGGGCGCGTCGTTGGTGTGGAGCGTGGAGAACACCAAGTGACCGGTGAGCGAGGCGCGGATGGCGATCTCGGCGGTGTCGCGGTCGCGGATCTCACCGACCATGATGACGTCGGGATCTTGGCGAAGTACGTGGCGGAGCGCGCTGGCGAAGGTGAGTCCGATTTCGGAACGGACCTGCATCTGGTTCACGCCGGGCACTTCGTATTCGATCGGATCTTCGATGGTGATGATGCGGAGATCGGGGGAGTTGATCTTGCGCAGGAAGGCGTTGAGCGAAGTGGATTTTCCCGAGCCGGTGGGGCCGGTGACGAGGATGATGCCGTGCGGGTAATCGAGTACGTGCGAGATTTGTTCCTGCTCGTGCTTGCTCATGCCGAGACGATCCATCGAGTACGCTTCTTTCTTCTGGTTGAGCAGACGCAGCGAGATAGATTCGGCGTAGATCGTGGGGACAGTGGAAACGCGGATGTCGAGCACGGCGCCGCCCGCGCGGAAATTGATGCGGCCGTCCTGAGGAAGACGTTTTTCCGAGATGTTCATCTTCGCCATGATCTTGAGGCGCGAGATGATGGCGTCTTGGAAACGCAGGAGATTGTCCGGCACGGGCACGGGCACGAGGAGGCCGTCCACGCGATAACGAATTTGGAGACGGCCCTCCTGCGGTTCGAAATGGATGTCGGTGGCTTCGTCGGCGACGGCCTGTGTGATGACATCCGTGACGAAACGAACGACCGCGGCTTCTTGATCGACATCGTCGGCCTGTTGCTGCGCTTCGGGGGCGATGTAGGTGTCGTCGGAATCTTCGAGCGAACCGGAGCCGACGCCGAAGTGCTGGAGGATGAGTTGATGGATTTTTTCCGCGACGCCGAGATGCCAGACGAGCGGACGCGGCGTGAAAGTGCGTATCCAATCCACCATGACATCATCCGGCGGCCAGGCGGTCGCGAGATGAAGCGGCGTGGTCGGTCCTGGCTCGGCAGGAGAGGCGTCGCCGGATGCAGGCGCGCCGAAGAGGATCGGGACGATTTGATAATCGTGGACGAGACGCGCGGGCAGCAGACTGAGCGAGGGGCCGTCGGCTTCGAGATTATGCGCGGTGCCGAGACCGCTGGCCTGGGCGAGTGCGACGAGTGTATCCGGTTCGGAACTACCGAGCACGGCCGCGAGGAGATTGACGCGCTGGCCGCGCGGGGCCTCGAGGATGGACTGGCGCTGCTCGTCGGTCAGACGCTCGGCGAGCGAGGCGGGCAGGGTCGAGTCGGACAGAGAGATGCCGGGCATGACGAGCCGCTTTATTTTTTGCGGTTGATAACCGGGCCGCGGGAATTGCGGTCGACGTTAATCGTGCCGTTGGGCTGGAGGACGCTGTGAACGGCTTCCTTGTTGGGGAGTTGTTCCACTTGTTGAAGCGCCTGCACGTTGTCGGCTTCGGTGCCGGTGAGCACGGTCGGGCGGATAAAGAAGATGAGCTCGGTGCGATCTTCGCGACGTTTACGCGTGCCCAGCAGATCGCCGATGAACGGGATCGGACCGAGGCGATTGGTTTCGCGGAGATTGCTGCGTTTTTGAAGACCGCCGAGGACGATGATCTCGCCGGTTTGTGCGCTGACGGTCGATTCGGTGGTGCGCTTGCTGATGATATATTGGCTGTTGCCATCCACGGTGACCGTGCCGGCGACCTCGGAAATGTCCTGCGTGATCTCCAGTTCGACCGACCCATCGTAGCCGATCAACGGCGTGACGGTGACGGTGGTGCCGATCTCTTGTTGCGTGATGCTCGAGGACGTCGCCAAGCCCGAGCCGGTGGTCGGGCTGCTGGTCGAACCGCTGATCACGGGGCGAGTCTCACCGATGAAGATTTTGCCCTCCTTGTTGTGCGTCGTGGTGATGCTCGGCACGGACAGGATGGAGCTGTTGTTTTTCCGCGGAGTGGTGGTGAGGCTGATGACGGCGGAGAGATCGAGCTTACCGGTCGCGGTGGCGAACCCCGTCGGGGTGGTGGAGTCGAGTGTGGTGGGCAGCCCGCCAACGGTGGTGCCGGCGCCCGAACCGACGGCGCCCACGAGTTTGCCGTTTCGCACCGCGAGACCGAGCGCGCTGATGCCGGAAGTGGCTTCATCGGTGAGAACGACCTCCGCGATCACGACCTCGATGCGAACTTGTGCGAGGGAGATGTCGATTTTTTCGATCAGCTCTTTGATGAGGCGGATGTCGTCGACCGTGCCGGAGGCGATGATGGCGTTGGTGCGTTCGTCGGGTTGGATATTGATGAGCGAGCTGAACTCGTTGCTCGGTGCGGCGACGTCCACGAGCGTGGTGGCGGCATTGGCCGTCGGCGGAGGCGGAGCGCCTTCGGGGGCGGCGACGTTGTTGCCGGGGCGGATGGCGTTGATGGGACGCGTACTGCCGGTGCTTTGGGCGGCGCGAGTTTGGCCGGTGATGAGTGTAGTGAGGATCGTGCTGACCTCGGGCGCCTTGGCGTGCTTGAGGTAGATGACCTCGTTGCGCGTGTTGGGGTCGGCTTTGACGTCGAGCTTGGCGATGAGTTCGTCGAAGAGCGGGAACTGGCGGGGATCGCTGAATAGGATGACCTGATTGGTGCGGTCGTCGGCGTGGTAGGACGTCGAGGAACCGATCTGCGGCTGCAGCGGTTGGAGGAACGTGCGCAGTTTGGTGACGATGTCGCTCGCCTTGGCGCCGTTAACGAGCGTGTAGAACTTCATCTCGGTGCCGGCGGGCATGGGGCGGTCGGTTCTTTCGATCAGCGTCTCGATGCGTTGCAGCGTGGTGATCGTGTCGGTGACGAGGACCGCGTTGGCCTTTTCGAAAATGACCGGCGCGCTGTTGGGGAAAAGCGCGCTGATCTGCGGCACGAATTCTCCGGCGCGGAGGAATTGAAGCTGAAACAACTTCGCCGCGATCTGTCCGCTGGGCGGCATTCCGAGCGTGGATTCTTCGAGGAGCGGCGGGGATTCGATGCGCGCGTTGCCGAGGGGAACGACTTTGACGAATTTCGAGCCGAGCGGGACGAGCGCGATTTGGTTGAGCGTGAGGACGGTTTCGATCGCCTGGAGGAATTCGGCCCTCGTCGGCGGCGACCTAAAAACGATGGAGAGTTCCGGGTTTGGCAGGCCCTGCGGGCGGAGCACGACGCGACCGGTGAGTTCCTCGACCACCGGAATCAGCAGGCTCAACGGCATCTGCGGCATGCTGATCTCTCCGGGCCAACGTTCATTCGGGTTGCCGGACACGGTCAGCTGAGTGACGTCGACAGGCTGCGCTGCGGCGGACGCGGATGTGCCGGAAGGAGCGGGAAGGTTTTGGCCGTTCAGGGTAAGGGCGGCGCCGGCCAGGCCGGAGAGCCACCACAAGCGAGAGAGACGCGGGGTCATGCGGTATGAAGTTGGTCTAGGCGAAAAGGAAACAGGTGTCCGCCAGGGGCGGGATGAGAGGGGAAGTCCACTGGCTTGTAAACGGCGATATGCGAAAACGACATCGGTTTGGCGCGGTCTATGACGCCGCTGGTGTCGCGCAGGTTGCCGGGATTTGTCGCTTGCCCGAAATATCGTGGTTTCCACACCTTTGCCGCACGATGCCGAACAGCTTTGGAAAAATTTTCACCATCACCACCTGGGGCGAGAGTCATGGCGCCGGCGTGGGTGTGGTCGTCGATGGATGCCCGCCGCTGCTGCCGCTCACGGTGGAAGAAATCCAAAGCGAGCTCGACCGGCGGCGCCCGGGACAGAGCGACATCGTGACGCCGCGCAAAGAAGAAGACCGCGTGGAGATTCTTTCCGGTCTCTTCGAAGGGAAAACCACCGGCACGCCCATCGCCATGCTGGTGCGCAATGCCGATCATCGCTCCAGCGCGTATTCGGAGATGAAGGACAAGTTTCGTCCTTCGCACGCGGATTTCACGTATCACTCCAAGTTCGGCATTCGCGATCACGCGGGCGGCGGTCGCAGCTCGGCGCGCGAGACGATCGGCCGCGTGGCGGCGGGCGCGATTGCGAAAAAAATCCTCGCCTCCGCCGGCGTGGAAATTCGCGCCTTCATCACGCGCATCCACGATATCGCCGCGCCGGAAGCGGCGTTGGAAAACTTCCCCACGTTGGCGGACGTCGAAGCGACGGCGATTCGTTGTCCGCACACCGAGACCGCGGAAAAAATGATCGAGCGCATCAAAGCCGTGCGCGCCGAAGGGGATTCGGTGGGCGGCGTGATCCGTTGCCGCGTGCGCGGCGTGCCCGCGGGGCTCGGCGAGCCGGTGTTCGATCGGCTCGAAGCCGATCTCGGCAAAGCGATGCTGTCGTTGCCCGCGACCAAAGGTTTTGAAATCGGCAGCGGTTTCGGCGGCACGCTGCTGAGGGGCTCGGAGCACAACGACCTCTTTGAAGTGCGCGACGGGAAAACGCGCACGACCACGAATCGCTCCGGCGGCATCCAAGGCGGCATCAGCAATGGCGAAGAGATTTATTTCAACGTGGCATTCAAACCCACCGCGACGATCTTGCAGCTTCAGAAAACCGTCGATGTGCAAGGTCAGCCGACCGAGCTGATGGGCAAAGGACGTCACGATCCCTGCGTGGTGCCGCGCGCCGTGCCGATCGTGGAAGCGATGACGGCGCTCGTGCTCGTGGATCACTGGCTGCGTCAAAGCGCGCAGACGCGGACATTTTCGTTCTGAAGCCCGCCGATCGATCGCGGGCGGGCGCTCCAGCGCCTAACGTTCAGAGCTCTCGAAAAAAGTACGATCGTGATTGGGACACACGCGCCACCGCCGGCGCTTAATTAGCTGGCTGTGGCGCGCTAACAAAAAGGTTCCGAAGAAGCCGCTGGCACTTTTGTGTTCTTTGGCTTCTTTCGCGACTCGATGAACGATGTCCCGACTCCTTTAGTGTACGTGATCCTGGGCGCCTCCGGCTCCGGGCGACGCGAGGTGCTGGCCGATTTGATCGGTGACGGACTCGATCCGGACGAGAGTGCCGTCGTGTTGCTCGCCGAAGGCGAAGCGGCCGATCCGCGCGATGCGAAGCTCGGTCGCGTGGTGCGTTGGCGCTGGCTTGGTGAAGGCGGTATTTCCGTGCCGGAAGACGCGCTCGCGGGCGCCACGCATGTGTTTTTCATGACCGATGGTCGTGCGAATCCGGTGGACCAAATCGAGGCGTTCAAGCCCTGGCTCGATGCGAGCGGTGGCGAACTCGCGCGCATCATCACCGTGGTGAACTGCCAGCTCGCGGAGAAACACAAGGCGCTGGTCCCGTGGTTTGAAGCGTGTATCCATTTTTCGGATGCGGTGTTGCTCGCGCGTCGCGAAGGCGTGGCCAATAAGTGGATCTCGGACTTCCAGGCGATTTTTAAGAAGAAGTTTTATCCGTGCCTCTTTGAGTTTGTGAAAGACGGTCGCGTGAAAAATCCGCCGCTGCTGCTCGAGCCGCAGGCGCGGCGGATGTCGCATCTTTTCGACGAACCGGAATGGTTGGTCGATGGGGTCGACGCCGAGGAACCGGTCGAAATGGGCGAAGGTGACGAAGACGAAGGCGTTGTTCTCGAAGAAGAGGTCGAAGTCACCCAAGCGGTGGATCCGTATCTCGAACGTCGTGCCGGCGGCCGCCGCGCGATCGAGTTGCCGGAGGTCGCGAAATTCCTCGAGTGAGCGCAGCGCGTTTCTTCGGTTTCGGTCGGACAGGATTAACGGGAGCGCCGGATTCTGAAGCAGGGATGATGTTCCGCATCGTCCGCCAGGAGCGCCGGCGGCCCGCCGGCATTTTTGAGGAGCCGGCCAGCGGCCGGCGCTCCGGGGAGGCGAACTCCACGGCTGCGATCTTATTGGAAACATTCGTTGGGTCGTCGCGGCTCAAACGAACTACCCAATAAAAAGTCCGCGCGGGCGAACCCGGCGCGGACTTGAGAAAGGCGGACGAAGCGTGCGCGATTATTTCGCGGCGGCCACGGCGGCGGCGAAGGCCTGCGCCTTGGCGGTGATGGCGGCCCAATTCTTTTCCTTGAGCGCCTTGGCTTCGACGAGCGAGCTGCCGGCGGCGGTGGCGGTGGCGCCGGCTTTGAGGAAGTCGCCGACATTTTTTTCGTTCACGCCGCCCGTCGGCACGAAGTCGATCTGCGGGAAGGGCGCTTTGACCGACTTGATGTAGGCGGGGCCGAAGAATTCGGCGGGGAAAATCTTGATCGCGTCGGAGCCGGCTTCCCACGCGCGGACGATTTCGGTGGGCGTGAGCGCGCCGCTGAAGACGGGGACGCTGTAGCGTTTGCAGACTTCGATCACGTCGGGGCGCGTGGCGGGCGTGACGATGAATTTCGCGCCGGCGAGGATGCCCGCGCGGGCGGTTTCGGCGTCGAGGACAGTGCCGAGGCCGAAGAGGAAATCGGGGAGCTCGCTCGTGGCTTTTTCGAGCAGGCGGATCGCGCCGGGCGTGGTCATGGTGAGCTCGATGCTCGTGAGACCGCCGGCGGCGAGCGCCTTGGCGCAATCGAGGAGGCCATCGGGACCGTCGGCGCGAATGAGCGCGACGACCTTCTCGGACTTAATCTTGGAGAGAACGGCGTCTTTATTCATGGGGAGGACGGTCTAGGCGTCGGCGCGAAACGGGGAAACTCTTTTCGATGACGGGCGAATCGGAACGTTGGAAAGCCGCGCTTGGCGTCGCGGGAAACTTGGTGCAACTATTTCCGCCTTCGAACGATGAACCCAGTCGCGTCCAGTTTCGAGCCGGCACCGGCGACCCGCGTGTGGCGTTGTCGCGACCGGTCGCTGACGCTGGGTGGCGTGCCGCAGATCATGGGCATCCTGAATGTGACGCCGGATTCGTTCTTCGACGGCGGGCGTCATACGCAACTCGAACTGGCGATGGCGCGGGCGCGACAATTGGTCGAAGAAGGGGCGGCGATCATCGATGTCGGCGGTCAATCGACGCGTCCGGGTTTCGAAGAAGTTTCGACCGCCGAAGAACTTTCGCGCGTGGTGCCCGTGGTCGCGGCGATCGCGCGCGAGTTGGATGTGGTGATTTCGATAGACACATATCGCCCGGAAGTCGCGCGCGAGGCGTTGGCGGCGGGGGCGCATATCGTGAACGATATTCACGGTCTTCAGGACGCGCCCGCCTTGGCCGAATTGGCGGCGGAACACGGCGCGGGCGTCGTCGCGATGCATCACGACCGGACCTTTCGCGACGAAACAGGACGCGAACTCGCGCGCATGCGGGAGTGGTTTGCGCGGACGTTATCGATCGCGGCGGACGCTGGTCTCGATCCATCCGCCGTGGTGCTCGATCCGGGAATCGGTTTCTACAAAACGCAGGCGCAAAATCTCGCGCTGCTCGGCCGGCTCGCGGATCTGCGCGAGAGCGGTCACGCGGTGCTTCTTGGCGCGTCGCGCAAATCCGTCATCGCCCATGTGCTCGACGGCGTGGGCCCGGAGGAACGTCTCGAAGGCACGCTCGCGCTCACGGCGTTGGCGGCGTGGCAAGGCGTCGAGATCGTGCGCGTGCACGATGTGCGCGCGAACTTGCGCGCGGCCCGCGTGGCGTCGGCGACGCGCATCGTCGCGGGGCAAGGAGAAAATTTTTCATGACCGCACGCATACACCTTCGGAACATGGCCTTTTATGGCTATCACGGACACCTCTCGGCCGAGAACGCGCTCGGTCAGCGGTTCCAAATCGATCTCGCGCTGACCACGGACATCACCGAAGCGGCGAGTTCGGATGCGCTCGAGGACACGGTGGATTATGTGGCGATTTACGGTTTGTGCCGCGAAGTCGTCGAAGGTGCACATGTGAAACTCCTCGAAACGCTCGCCGCGCGGATCATGGATCGCGTATTGCAAGATTTCCCGCGGGTGCAAAAAGTGGAGATCACCATTAGAAAACCGTCGGTGCCCCTTCCCGGGGTGCTCGATCACGTGGCACTCGAAACCAGCAAATCCCGTGGCTGATGTTTTCATAGGACTAGGCGGTAATCTCGGCGACCGCGAGGCGCTGCTGACTGAAGCGTTGCGCAAACTCGACGCGACGCCCGGCATCACCGTCGCCTCGGTGTCGTCTCTCTATGAAACGAAACCCATCGGCCACACCGCGCAGCCGGATTTCCTGAATCTGGTCGCCAAACTCGCGACCGATCTGCCGCCCTATGCGCTGCTCGATACCTGTCTGCGCATCGAAGCGGAGTTGGGACGCGAACGTCGCGAACGCTGGGGACCGCGCACCGTCGATATCGACATTCTCTGGTGCGAAGGCGTGCAGCAGGCCGAGACGGGACTCACGCTGCCGCATCCACGCATGCATGAACGCGCGTTTGTGCTCGTGCCGCTCGCCGAACTGGCGCCGAAGCTGAAGCTCGATGGCCGCCCGATCGGGAAACTTATCCAGGAACTCGGCGAACAAGCCGAAGGCGTGAAGAAACGCGGCATCTTGCTGTGGAGAAAAACGGCGGGTCGCTGATGCACATTCGCCCGTTTACGATCGAGGGCGGCCTGGAAAGGTTGTTTGCCGCCACGGCGGAGCTGCCGTATGCGTTTTTTCTCGAAAGCGGACTGCCGGCGGGCGGACTCGGGCGGTATTCGTTTATTGGATACGATCCCTTCGCCGTTTGGCGCGTGCGGCCCGGCGGTGATGCGGAAGTATGCTGGCGCGACGGGCGCATCGAACGCCTGCCGGGCGAACCGCTGATGGCGTTGCGGGCGTTTCACGCGCGCTTCGCGGTCGAGAGTGCGCCTGGCGCGCGGCTGCCTTTTGCCGGCGGCGCGGTGGGTTTTTTTTCTTACGAATTTGGACTTCGCTTTGAAGGCATTGTGCGCACGAGCCCCGACGATCTCGTGCTGCCGGAAGCGGAGTCGGCGTTCTACGACGCGGTGATCGCGTGCGATCAGGAAACCGGCGAAATCATGTTGGCGAGCGCGTTGGCCGACCAAGCGGCGGCGGAGGCGGCGATGACACGAATCGAAACAATCGCGCGAGAAGCGTTGGCGCAGCAGCGCGAGCAATCGGCCCAATCATCGCGGCGCGAGCCGGTGCGGCTGACCTCGAACTTCACGCAAGCCGCGTACGAAGACGCGGTGCGACGCGTGAAGGACTTCATTCGTTCGGGCGATGTTTATCAGATCAATCTGAGTCAGCGCTTCGAGATGCCGCTGCTGGAAACGCCGGCGCGACTCTATGCGCGGCTTCGACGCAAGAGTCCCGCGCCTTATGGTTGCTTTTTGAACTTCGGCGCGCTGCAGGTCGCGGGCGTTTCGCCGGAACGTTTTTTGCGTGTGGAAAATGGATGCGTGATCACGCGGCCGATCAAAGGCACACGTCCGCGCGGCCGTGATGCCGAAGAGGATGCCGCGCTGAAAAACGAACTCGCACAGAGCACTAAAGATCGCGCGGAACTGCTCATGATCGTGGATCTCGAGCGCAACGATCTCGGACGCGTCTGTGTGCCCGGCTCGATCTCTGTCGCGGAGTTGTTCGCGCTCGAAGCGCATCCGACCGTGTGGCATCAAGTGGCCGAAATTTCGGGCCGGCTCGCGCCGGGACGCGATATTTTCGACTGCGTGCGCGCGGCGTTCCCGGGCGGCTCCATCACCGGCGCGCCGAAAGTGCGCGCGATGCAGATCATCGACGAACTCGAGCCGCACCGCCGTCATCTCTACACCGGCGCGATGGGTTATCTCGGTTTCGATGGACGCGCGGAGTTGAACATCGCGATCCGCACCATCACCTGCACGAACGGCCGCGCGTATTTCCATGCGGGTGGCGGCGTGGTATGGGATTCTGATCCAACGGCGGAATACGAAGAAACGTTAACCAAAGCGCGCGCGCTGCGCGCCGCGTTGGAAGCGGCCGGAGACGATTCATGACGACGGTGATTTGGAACGGAAAACCGCGGCCCGCCGACGAAGCGTCGCTCTCGCCGAAGGGCGATGGCGTGCAGTTTGGCGCGGGGGTTTTCACGACCGTCCGCGTGCGTGGCGGACGCGCGGAGTTGTTGCCGCAACATCTCGCGAGACTGCGCCGCGATGCGGTGGCGATCGGACTGACGCCGCCCGACAACGCGACGGGGCTTCTCGAGCGTATTGGCGAATGCACTACACAAAACGCCATCGAACAGGGTGGCGTGAAAGTGGTGTGGCTCGCGGATCGCGAAGGTCGCACGGCGGAGTGGATCGCGCCGCGTCCGCACGGTTACGGTCCCGAACAAGTCGCGCGAGGATTTCGCCTGCAAACCCGCGGCTGCGAAGTGCGCGAGCAGCGGACGTTGATCCGCCACAAGACGACGAACTATCTCGAACACCTGATCGCGAAACGCGCCGCGCTGTCGGCGGGGTTTGACGAGGCGCTGTGGATCAATGAGCGCGGTGAAGTGCTCGAAGGGGCGACGACGAATTTGTTTCTCGTGCGCCACGGCGAATTGATCACGCCGCCGGTCGAAAGCGGGCTGCTGCCCGGGGTGGTGCGCGCGTGTCTGCTCGATGAGCGACGTTTTCCGCGAGTGCGCGTGGCTCGTGTGAGCCGCGGAGAATTGTTGTCCGCGGAAGAAGTGTTTGTGACCAACGCGCTTGCCGGCGTGATGCCCGTGCGTGCGGTCGATGAGCATGTGTTTGATTGGGAGAATAATCCCGTCACGCGCCGCGTAGCCGAGGTCTTCGACGAGGTTTCGCGGAGCGCGTAAACGGCCGGCTAAAATGCGAGTCGTCAGGGATATGCCTTGCCGGGCGCGCGACCGAAAAGCGGAGTAGTGGTATGAAAAAGTCCGTCCTTGTTTACTCGCTCTTGTTGGCAGTGGCGCTGCCGGCGGCGCCGCTGGTCGATGAACCGGTGGCCGAGCTGCGTATGCAGGATGGTACGCGCAGCGATGCGATCGTGCGCAGTTTGGGCGGCGACGCGGTGCTTTTGCAGCACGCGCAAGGCGTCGAAATCGTCGCGTTTTCGGCGTTCCCGGCAGAGTATCGTCGACCGTTGGAGGAGCGTCGTCAGGCGCAGATAAAAAATACCGCCGGCCGCGCGGCGGATGTGTCTTATCGATTCCCGCCTCCGCCAACGCTCACGCCTGCGGAAGGCGAAGAAGCGCGCATCGCGGGACGCGTGTTTGTGAACACGACCGATGCCGGCGACCTGAAGCTTTCGGGCGTGCGCGTGTTTGTGTATTCAAAAGAAGACTACCGCAAACAGGCCGCCTGGTATTCGGAGCATCCATGGGAAGCCTCGCGCTCACACAGCCGCAACGCCGAGGAGCTTGCGCGCGAGGAAAATTCGCTCGGGGCGATGCAGCAGTTTGAAGCTGCGACGGAGATCGCGGCGCTCGGCTGGCGATTGGTGACGCCGTCGCCATTTTCCGCGGTGACGGATGCGGAAGGACGTTTCTCGATCACGCATCGCGTGGCGCCGCCGTATTTCGTGGTCGCGCATGCGTCGCGCGAAGTGGATGGCGAAGTGGAGTACTATCGTTGGGCGGTGATTTCCGATCAGATCGACGACCCGGAAAACGTGCTGCTCTTCAACGATAACATGGACTGAGCGGAGAGAAGTTGGAAATGAGGCTGGCGGAGCCGCGCATTGTCGCTTCCGTTGCGCCCATGCCTGAATCTACACCCGTCAATACCGCCGACTCCGGACTGGAGATCCGCACGCATTTTGTCCGCGGACGCAATGCGCTGGTGGCGAGGGCGGATTTCGGCGATTTGTTCGTCGATTATTATCTGCATCTCAGCGACCAGAAGCTGCAGATCGCGCCTGAACACGACGCGATGTTCAAGCGGGCGCTCGCGGCGTTTGCGCTCCATTCGGCTTCGCGCCCGTGGAAAGAAATGACCGCGTGGACGATCAATTTCCAGCAACCGCTGCTGAACATCTTCCTCACCGGTGATAACGAAACCGGCGCGATCACCGGACGCGTTTTCTCCGAGGATGTGCGCGAACTTTCGGAGAATGTTTTTTATAGCGATATCGTGCGGCCCGGACAGCCGCGTCGGCGCAGCGTGGTGAACTTTTCCGGTAACGATCCGTTTGTGGCCGTCGAAACGCTCTACCAGCAAAGCGAGCAGCGTCCCGCGCGTTTGTTTCAGTTGGGTGAAGAAGATTTCGCGTTGGTGACGGAGCATCCGGATTGCGATGTCGCGTGGTTCCAGTCGTTGACGGCGGAAGCGGTCGCGGAGCTCGATCGCACGGAGACGATGTCGTTGTTGGAGCGTCGTGTGTATCGCTGGCACTGCGGCTGCAATCAGGACCGCATCATGGAAGTGCTCGCACCGGCGATGCGTCAGGATCCGCAGGCACTTTTCGAAAACGACGAGCGCATTGAAGTGCGTTGTCCACGCTGCGCGGCGCGCTACACGATCACGCGCGAAGCGATGGAGGCGTTTGTATCCAAAAACCCATGACGCCCGAGCACGCGACAGCGGCGGCTGACTCCGGGAGCGCGAGCCCCGACATCCTCGAAACGATCTGGCGCGGCTTTGCGGAGTCGTCGTCGCTCGATCTCGCCAACCTCGTGCTCGGCATCATCGGCGTGGTGCTCATGATCCGGCGCAGCCTTTGGGCGTTTCCGATCGGGCTGGTCGCGGTGAGCGTGCAAGGCGTGTTGTTCTGGCGCGCGAAGTTTCCCGCGGACGCAGTGCTGCAGATCTTCTTTTTTGTGACGCTGGCTTGGGGCTGGCGTCACTGGGTGCGCGATCGCGGCGATGCGCCGGAGCTGCCGGTGACGACGCTGAGCTGGCGCGGTCGCTTGATGACGCTCGGGCTCGCGGCGATCGCGGTGGTCGTGTGGGTGTTCACCTTTGGGCGCTGGGCGGGCGCGGCGATGCCGTGGCGCGATGCGTTCATCGCGTCGTTCAGCGTGGCCGCGCAAGTGTTGCAGGCGCGGAAAAACATCGAGAACTGGCCGCTGTGGCTCGTGGTAAACGCGGTGGCGGTCGCATCGTATTGGGATGCCGAGCTGGCGTTCACGACCTTCTTGTACGCGGTGTATTTTGTGCTCGCGCTGACTGGCTGGCGCGCGTGGAGCCGCGCGAAAAAAATGCAGGGGGCTGTGGCATGAGTGACGTGTTGCGCGTGGCGCTTTTCGGGACGGAATCCACCGGCAAGTCGGCGCTCGCCGAGAAATTGGCGGCGCATTTTGGCGAGCCGTGGTCGCCGGAATACGTGCGACAATTTTGGGACGAGCACGACGGCAGGATCGAAGGACGCGATCTCGACGCGATCGCGCGCGGGCAGGTCGCGGGCGAAGAACGCGCGGCGGCGGCGGCGCGGCGTATTGTTTTTCATGATACAGAGCTTGTGACCAATGTGCTCTGGGCCGACGTGTTGTTTCCGCGCGAGTGTCCGCCGTGGGTGCGCGAAGAAGCCGAGAAGCGCAGCCGGAGAATGGCGCTGTATTTGTTGTGCGCGGCGGATGTGCCGTTCGCGCCGGATCCGCAACGCGTGTTTGCAGATGAAGCGGCGCGGCAAACGAGCGCGCGGCAGTGGCGCGCAGAACTCGAGCGGCGCGGTTTGCCCTTTGTCGAGATCTCGGGCGATTGGGCGGAACGCGAAACGCGCGCGATCGCGGCGGTGAACGCGCTGCTCGCGCGATGAGAACGGATTTGCCGCCGGAGGCATTCCCGCTACGGGTGCGTGCGTGATGGTGACGAACGCACTTCCTCAAGATTATCTCGATCGCTTCAGCGGCGTGGGCCGGCTGGTGGGCGCGGCTGGATTGGCGCGGCTCGCAGGTGCGCATGTTTGCGTGATCGGTGTGGGCGGAGTGGGATCGTGGTCCGCGGAAGGACTCGCGCGCAGCGGCGTTGGCGCGATCACGGTTGTCGATCTCGATGATGTTTGCGTCACCAACGTGAATCGTCAGTTGCCCGCGCTCGATGGCGCGATCGGTCGTCCCAAAGTGTCTGTCATTGAGGAGCGTATACGTGCGATCAATCCCGCGTGCGTCGTCGAGGCGCGTGCAGAATTTTTCACCAAGGAATCTGCCGATCGCGTGCTTGCGCCGAGCTACGATGTGGTGATCGATGCGATCGACGGCATGTCGCAAAAGGCGCTGTTGATCGCCGAATGCGTGAAACGCGGACGGGCGTGCGTGACTGTTGGCGGCGCCGGTGGCAAACGCGATGCGACGCGCATCCGCACGGGCGATCTCGGCGAATCGCAGGGCGATGATTTGCTGAGGCTGGTGCGGAAAAAATTGCGGCGCGATCACGGCTTCGCGGGAGGCGAGGGCAATCGCTACGGCGTGCGCGCCGTGTACTCCAACGAGCGTCCGGTTTTTCCGTGGGCCGATGGCACTTGCTCCGCGGCGCCCGAGCCGGGCAGCAATCTCAAGCTCGATTGCGCGAGCGGCTTCGGCACGGCGGTGTGGGTGACGGCTGCGTTTGGACTTAGCGCGGTGCAGGAAGCGGTGGCGTTGATCGTCGGACGCGAAGACGCGTGACGGGGAAAAACATCACGCGTCTGTCGCTTGCAGCAAGGTGCGGACGACGTCTTCCGCGCGCAGTGAGTCGCCACTGAAGTCGAAGTGATGACCGAGCTCGGCGAGTTCATCACCAGCCGTGATGAGCGGCAGCTCCTGCGAAGTTTCGCTTTCAGGACGTCTCTGAGCGAGACCGGCCGTGGCGAGCAGCGCGTTGCAGAGACATTGGCGACCGGCGGTCTCTTGGAGTGTCCCGTTTTTACGCAGATAATCCGGCACCGGCTCGGCCGAGCAGCGGTACCCGAACGAACCATCGGTGCGCATGAACGGCTGCCGCAGATAACCGAGATCACAGATGCGACTGCGCTTTTCGTGAAGCGCCGGGTCGGAAAGCGTTTCCGGAACTTGCACGACTTTGAACGGGAAGCCGGTGGGCGACGCACAAGGTTCGGTGCGCACGTGCACGGAGCCGTCGCGGATTTGCTCGCGCAAACGCTGTTTCAATGTCGGATCGAGCCCTGATTCGTCACATACGGCAAAGGCGGTTCCGATCTGCACGCCGGCCGCGCCGAGTGCGAGCGCTTCGGTGATTTTCTCCGGACGCGAACAGGCGCCGGCCAACCAAAACGGAACACCGAGTTCGCGGAACTTGGACAGATCCGGGGCATCGCGCGGTCCGTACACCGGTTCGCCGCTCGTGGAAAGCTGGAGCGGGCCGCGGGGTGGCGCGTTGTGGCCTCCGGCGCTCGCTCCCTCCACCACGAAGCCATCGACCTTGCCGGTGGATTTTTTGGCGAGCGTTTGCGCGAGCGCGGCGGAAGAGACGACGGCGTAGAATTGCGGACGTTTCAACAGAGGCGGTGTATCCAAAAACAAACTACGTGGACCGAACTCGAGCGATGCCTCCGGTGCGTCGGAGGGAAGTCCGTCGATATCGATCTTGATCGAAGCGCTTTCGCCGCGCGCAAAACAATCGAGAATGCCCGGGATGGCGCGCGGGATGCCGGCGCCCATGAGGACCGCGTCGACGCCGGCGAGCATGGCGCCGTAAAGCGAGGGCAGGGTGGGCAACTGGATTTTTTCCAGGAGGTTCAGGCCGACCGGTCCTGTGTGGCCTTCCTTGGCGAGAAACACCTCGGCAAACGCGGAGACCACGGTGATTTCCATCAAGGCGGCGGAGGGTTTCATCGACGGCATCGGCGTGAGCTTGAAGGGCCGTCCTGCCGGAATGCCGCCAGGAACATAGTAGTCATTCCACACGCGCGCAGCCATCGCGGGGATGGGAAAGTGATCGAACGCCCGGCGCAGGTGTCCGCCGGGATCGCCGCGCTGAAGTATTCGCGCGTGTACGACAGGAAGCAGAGTGCCCGAAACGACGCCGAGTTGGCCGGTGAGTGATACAGCACGAGCAAGACGCCAGTTGGAAATGGCGACGCCCATGCCGCCCTGGATGATAATGGGAAGAAACATGACGCGGGCCGTTTTAGTGCGGCACGTAATAGAGGGTGGCTATGTAGCGTCCCGTCTGAAAGCGCGCATCAGACGCGGCTACTGGTAAAAGATACGCGGATTTTGTCAGGCCGCGCGCGGCGTGAGGCGCAACAACTCGACATCGTGCGCAGCGATCGTGAGTGCGATCTCTCCGTCGATGTCGCCGAGATCGTGTTGTCGCCAAAGATCGCGAACCGATTGGCCCGTCGCGAGTCCGATGCGATCGAAACGCAGGCGCATGGAACTGGTTTGTTCGCCGCGGTTGAACAGGCCAACTGCGCACGAACCGTCTTCGAGCGGCTTTTTGAAGACATCGATGACACCGATGGTGGCGACGCGACGTGCGGAAAGGCCGAGTGCGTCCTGATTCACCGCGATGACCTCATCGTTGGTGAGCAGACCGAGCGTGAAATCGTCGAGTCGTTCGAGGTCGCAGCCGATGAGCAGCGGCGCGGCGAGCAGGCACCACAGACTGAAATGCGAATACTGCTCGGCGGGTGTGAGTCGCGTGGCGTGGAGCTGCGGTCCCCAGCCCACCCAACCGAGCACGAGCATGTCGGGATCGTTCCAATGTCCCGGACGCGAAAACGGCGCCCAGGCATCCTGATTGAAACCGATTTCGCTGACGGCGAATTGCCACGGCTGCGGCGTCGGCGGTGTCCACACATCGACGATATCGCCGGTGGTGCGCCAGGCGTTGGCGAGCGACGAAAGTTCGGCGGCGTCGGCGAAAGGCGCGGAGTTGGAAAGGCTGAGCACGATATCGCGTCCGGTGCGGAGCAACGCTTCGGCCATCTCGCGCGTGTGATCGATGTCGTTGGGATGCCAGTCGTATTTGAGATAATCGAAGCCCCATTCGGCGAACTGGCGCGCGTCGTTTGCCGCAAAACGAAATTTGCCGAGACGCTTGTTGCATTCGTAGTCGGCGAGCTTTTCCCACGCCCCGTTAGGCGAGTCGCTCGAACCACCGCGATAACCGCCGTAAGTCGTGATCCACGGTGAAGAGTAGATGCCGGCCTTCAACCCCAGTGCGTGAATCTCGTCGCAGAGTTTTTTGAGATCGGGAAATTTTTCGTTGGGCTGGATCGCGAAGTGAGGGCCACCGCGTTCGCCCTGCCAGGTGTCGTCGATGTTGATGTAACTCCAGCCGTGATCGGCGAGTCCTGCGGAAACGAGCGCTTTTGCGGAGCGCAACACCTTGTCCTGATCGACGGTGTAGGCCCAACAGTTCCAGCTGTTCCAGCCCATGGGCGGGGTGAGCGCGATCGTGTCGCCGACGACGATGCGGAATGATTTTTCCGCGGAGCCGAGGGTATTGCTCGCGCGGAGAGTCACGGCGTGTTCGCCCAGCGCTGTAGTGGATCCGTGAATACGCCCGGTGGTTGAGTCGATCGAGAGGCCCGGAGGAAGACCCGCGGCGGAAAACGTCATCGGACGAAGACCGCTCGCGGGAATTGTATAGAGAAACGGTGCGCCGGGTGTGACGCCGAAGCACGGCGCGCCGTTGATGCGCGGCGTTTGCGGAGGACGGGGTGCGCGGATTTCGGGGGAAACCATGAAAGCGTGATTAGGAGTGTTGAGCGCCGAAGAAGCGCAGGAAGTTTTCCTCGACTGCGTCTGCGAGTGATTGCGGCGACATGCCGAGAAACGCGGCGAGTCCGGTGTAAGCGGCTTCGATGTTGCCGGGATGATTGACGGTCGATCCGTCGGCGGCGGACGGTAGTTTGTGCGTCCGCCACGCGTGAGGAACGGGCATCGCGGGTGCGTCGGTTTCAATCAGAAGACGATCGGGTGGAACGCGTCGGAATGTATCCAGTTTCTTGTGACGATTCTCCGCGAGGAAGCTGCCGTTGAAAGAGAAGTACGCGCCGAGGGAGGAAAAAGAAGCGACCATTTCGACGGGGCCTCCATACGCGTGCAGAAGAAATCCGCGTGACGGTCGTTCTGCGCGACGAAGGAAATCGTGAAGCGCGCCCCATGCATCGAGGCAGTGAATCGTGACGGGCAGATCGCGTGTGGCGGCCAGCGCGAATTGTCGGGAGAAAACGTCCAGCTGTTCTTCCAGCGGCGCGCGGCGGAGATCTGCAAGACGAGGATCGTCGGACGCGGCGCGATCGAGTATCCAGCGATCGAGACCGATCTCACCGATGACGGCGTGAGGATGCGACGCGAGAAGCGCGGTGAGTTGTTCAAACCAATCGGCGCCGCGATTGCCGACATGCCATGGATGAAGACCAAGGCTGGGGCGAATCCACGCGTGTTGTTGCGACAACTCGATCACGCGCGCCCAGTCGCCCTCGTGCGTGCCGTTCACGACGGCGCTGCGTAATCCCAACGCGGGAAGTTGTGCGGCGATTTTCTCCCAGTGAGGCGCGAGCCACTCGTCCTGCAGATGATTGTGCGCGTCGTACAACGGAAGACTCATGGCGACGAGAAAAGCCGGGCTCAGGTGGCGCTCTCCGCGAGCTGTCGGATGCGTTTGCGCACGGCGGCGAGACCATTGCGGCGCGTAGGTGAGAGGTCGCGGATGAGGCCGAGCTTATCGAGAAACTCGGGTTCGGTGATCGCGGCTTCGGATGCCAGCGCGCCATCGTAGAGACGCACCATCACGGCAACAAGCGCCTTCACCATCGGCGATTCGGCGTCGGCGCGGAGATAAAGATGTTGGTCGCGCACCTCGCCGACGAGCCACACAGGCGACACACAGCCGGGCACGCGGTTGGCTTCGATTTTCTCCGCGGGAGGAAGCGGCGGCGTGCGGCGTGCGCGATCGACGAGCAACGAGAGACGTTCGTGACGATCCTCAACGAAAGATAACTCCTCGATGAGGCGCTGTTGTTTTTCGGCGAGAGTCATGGCGCGACGTCGAAAAATGCCGATAGCTCCTTCTCGGGATCAAGAAAGCGGATGTCGGTGATGCGAAGCTCTGCGTCCAAATGGAGAGCCGTGAGTTTGTTTTCTTCGCGGGGCAGACATTCGAGAATACCGTCTGTATCCACCAAAAGGATACGATGCGGATATTTGCGCATCTTCGGGAGCGCGAAGGCGCGTCCGATCGCCGGCATGCCGCGAATGTCGGCGAGAAACACGGCGTGGTGTTCGTCGAGAAAGCTGGCGGGTTTTTGCGAGAGCACATGATTGGCCGACTTCGCTGCGCTCATGGAGAAACCTGCAAGCAACACGCGCACGCCAGGTGCGAGGATTTGCTCACGATCGTGCTGATCTTTCAGCGAAAACGAAGCGACCGTGTCGCCCACGCGATAGATGTCTGAGGCGAGAAGCGTGTGGCTGGTAAACGCGAGAAACAGGCACAAAAAAACGCGCATGGTGACGGGCACCATGCGCGCGCAAAAAGACGGCGTCAAAACTCGACGTCGCGGCAGCGGACTTCGAGTTGTTTGCCGATCAAATCGATTTGCTCTTCGGTGAGCAGCGGTCCGTTGCGGAGGACGATCGCGGCGATTTGTTTCGGACTGGTCACGCGGATCGGACCGACGGCGTGTTCTTCCACCCACCAACCGGGAAAGGTGAGGATGGGCTGAACTTGCACGTGACGGCCGAGGAGTTGGCCGAGCCATTCTTCGAGCCAGAGAGCGCGATCGCGCGCTTGATTGAGGCCGTGAAAATCTTCGCCCCACGGATAAATCAACTGCTGACCATCGAAGATGATCTTGTGATCGGGATAGCCGGGACGGGCTTTGCCCTTGCGACGTGTTTTCGTTTCGATCGCGTACACGCCGGTGGAGCCGACAATGACGTGGTCGATATTGAATCCGGGACTCGCTTCGAGCGCGGGCACGTCGTGATAGATGCGAAAGCCTTTTGAGCGGAGAACTTCGAGCGTTTCGCCGACGACGCGTTCACCGAAGTAGCCGAGGTAGTGGTTGCGGCGTTTTTCCAAAATCACCATCAGCCAGCGCGCGCTGAAATACAGAGCGACACCGACGAGGAGCAGGAGCGCGATCAACGCCCAGATCTGATAATTGGCCGGGATGCGCGCGATGCCGATGAGGCCAAAGACCATAACCAACAAAGGAGCGAGGGCGGTGCCGACGAGATGCAGTAGAAGCGTGTCGTCATAGCGCTCGAGTTTTTGACGGAGCGTTTCACCTGGGGCGCGGATGAGTTTCTCCTGTACCGGCGGGCGCTCCTGCCGACGGCTGATGCGCCATTTCCAGATGCCGACGACGAGCAGGAAATAGACGACGACGTAACCTACCAGATAGATGAGACCGGATGAGTTCATGGGGATTGTTGTAAAGCTAGAGCGCGCTAGACTGGCTTGGCGACGGTAGGTCACGCGGCGGCGAGTGTTTCACTAAGCTTTGACGATAAGGAAGTCAGGGGACTTCAGCGCCAGAGGCGCTTACACCGCTCACTATTATATATGGAAGCTGAGAGCTAGCACGGCTCGGGCGCTGAGCAGAAAAAGCGAGCGGCACCGTGAGCGGTGGTAAGGTGAGCGAGCGAGGATGTGTCCGGGCGAAGCAGGGCAGGGGCGTTGTTCGCGAGGCGCACTTCGCTGGCGGAACAGAAAAAGTACCCCGCGATGCTTTATTCCTTGCGCGGGCGAAATGATTGGAGTGACGTCTCGCCCTCTCGTAGCTGAGATTAGGTCAATTCTCCGCGCGCATACTCCCACGATGCGCCTCTCTAATCGATCGAAGGAACGCGAAAGCAGTTGCCGCTCCTTCGCTCAACGTTTTTTCGCGAAATAAACCTTGCCGAGCGGAGGTCGGCTGGTAGCTTTCGCGCCTTTTCCTCATTTCCCGACCTTCAATTTCGCTATGCCGACCATCAATCAACTCGTACGCAAGGGACGCCGCAAAGTGCGCACCAAGTCCAAATCGCCGGCCTTGGAAGGCAATCCCTTCCGCCGTGGCGTCTGCGTGCAGGTCATGACCCGCACCCCCAAGAAGCCGAACTCTGCTATCCGTAAGGTCGCCAAGGTCCGCCTGACGAACGGCACTGAAGTCATCTCCTACATCCCCGACGAAGGTCACAACCTCCAGGAACACTCTATCGTGCTCGTGCGCGGTGGTCGTGTGAAGGATTTGCCCGGCGTTCGTTACCACATCGTCCGCGGTACGCTCGACGCCACGGGTGTCGAAAAACGTCGTCGCAGTCGCTCCAAGTACGGCGTCAAGCGCCCGAAGGCCAAGTAAACCCTAGTTCTTTTTTTATCTAATTTCGTCATGTCACGCCGCCACAGAGCCGAAAAACGCCAAGTCGTTCCGGACATCCGCTACAACAGCCCGCTCGTTGCCCACCTGGTCAACGTCGTCATGCAAAGCGGGAAGAAGAACCTGGCTCAGCGCATCGTTTACGGTGCCTTCGAAAAAGTCTCCGAGAAGCTCGAAAAGGGCGATCCGGTCGACCTGCTCATCGGTGCGCTTGAAAACGCCCGTCCCCGCTTGGAGGTGAAGAGCCGCCGCGTCGGTGGTGCTACCTACCAAGTGCCGATCGAAATTTCTTACGAACGCCAGGAAAGCCTCGCGCTGCGTTGGCTGGTGGACGCCGCCAACGGCCGCAAAGGCGTGCCCATGAAGGACGCCCTCGCCGCTGAAATCGTCGACGCTTACAATAACACCGGCAGCGTCGTGAAGAAGAAGGAAGACACCCACAAGATGGCCCAGGCCAATCGCGCCTTCGCCCACCTCCGCTGGTAAAATAACCGCCCGTCCGACCACCGCCCATGTCGTCTTCCGCCGTCACTATCGTCACCGAGAAATCCAAGGTTTCTCCGTCAAACTCGAAGTCCCGCCCGTTCCCGCTGGAGTGGACCCGTAACATCGGTATCGCCGCGCACATCGACGCGGGCAAAACCACCACGTCCGAGCGCATTCTCTTTTATTCTGGCTCCGTTCACAAGATGGGCGAAGTGCATGAAGGCACTGCGGTGACCGACTGGATGGAGCAGGAACGCGAGCGCGGCATCACCATCACCGCCTCCGCTATCTCCTGTGCCTGGTTGGCCTCCTGGGGCCCTTGGAAAGGCATCAAGCAGCGCATCAACATCATCGACACTCCCGGGCACGTGGACTTCACGGCCGAAGTGGAGCGCTCGATGCGCGTTCTCGACGGTGCTATTGCTGTGTTCTGCGCCGTCGCTGGCGTACAGCCCCAGTCTGAAACCGTCTGGCGCCAGGCCAACAAGTACCACGTTCCGCGCGTCGCGTTCGTCAACAAGATGGACCGTACTGGCGCCGACTTCTTCCGCGCCGTCGCTGAAATGCGGGAGAAGCTCAAGGCCAACGCCCACCCGCTCTTCATCCCGATCGGTAAGGAAGACGGCTTCGAAGGCGTGATCGATCTCGTTCAGAACATCGCTTACTACTTCGACGATCTCGCTCCCGAAGATCCTCTCGGCATGAATCCGCGTACCAAGCCGATTCCCGCGGAATACGAAGCCCAAGCGAAGGAATATCGCGAAAAGCTCGTTGAGGCGGTTTCCGATTTCGACGACGTACTCGCCGAAAAATACCTCGGCGGTGAAGAAATTAGCGCCGACGAGCTCATGCTCGCCGTCCGCAAAGCGACCATCTCCCTCAAGTTCACCGGCGTCATCCCCGGGTCCGCCTTTAAGAAAAAGGGCGTGCAGCGCCTCCTCGACTGCGTCGTCAACTACCTGCCCAACCCGCTCGAAGTTGAGACGATCAAAGGTCAGGACAGCGAGGGCAACGAGGTCTCCGTTCCTGTCGACGACAACGGCAAGCTCGCCGGTCTCGCCTTCAAGCTCTGGAACGACCCGTTTGTCGGCCGCCTCGTTTTCTACCGCGTTTACACCGGCACCCTCCAGAAGGGCACCGCGCTCTACAATCCTCGCACCCGCCGCTCCGAGCGCGTTTCCCGCCTCGTGTTGATGCGCGCCATGGACCGCGAAGAAATCGACGTCGCTTACTCGGGCGACATCTGCGCGCTGGTTGGTGTTAAAGACGTCATCACCGGTGACACCCTCTGTCACGAAGGTTACGACGTGCGCCTCGAGCCGCCGTCCTTCCCCGAGCCCGTTATCTCGATGTCGGTCGAACCGAACTCGAAGGGCGACCAGGAAAAGATGTCCCTCGCGCTCCAGCGTCTCGTCGCCGAAGACCCGACTCTCAAGGTCAAGACCGACGAAGATACCGGCCAAACCATTCTATCCGGCATGGGTGAGCTCCACTTGGACATCATCCTCGACCGCATGAAGCGTGAATTCAAAGTCGAGGCCACCTCCGGCAAGCCGCAGATCGCTTATCGCGAAACCATCACCGCGTTTGCGGATGGCGAAGGTAAGTTCATCCGCCAGTCCGGTGGTAAAGGTCAGTACGGTCACGTCGTGGTGAAGATCGAACCCAACGAAAAAGGTAAGGGGGTCGAAGTCATCAACGAGATCGTCGGCGGCGTCATTCCGAAGGAATTCATCAAGCCCTCGACCGACGGTATTCTCGAAGCGTGCAATAACGGTGTCGTCGCCGGTTACCCGGTGGTCGATGTCAAAGTACGCATCGTCGACGGCTCCTTCCACGAAGTCGACTCGTCCGAACTCGCCTTCAAGATGGCTGGCATCTTCGCCTTCAAGGAAGCGATGAAGAAAGCCAGCCCCATCCTCCTCGAGCCCATCATGGGCGTCGAAGTCACCACGCCGGAAGATTACCAGGGTGACATCATGGGCGACATCAACCGTCGTCGTGGTCAAATCCAGGGCATGGAAAACAAGAATGGCGCTTGCATCATCAACGCGCACATCCCGCTCGAAATGCTCTTCGGCTACGTGACGGACATCCGCTCGCTCTCCAAGGGACGCGCCTCGGCCTCCATCACGCCCTCGCACTTCTCGCAAGTGCCCAACCAACTCCTCTCCAAGATCGTCGAGTCCTCCTCGAAGGCTCCGGCCCGTACCTAACACACCCGTTCTTTTCCGCCATGAAAGGCCAACGCATTCGCATCAAACTCCAGGGCTTCGACTATCGCGTCATCGATCAGTCCGCGCTCGAGATCGTCGAAACCGCCAAGCGCTCCGGCGCCCGCGTTTCCGGCCCGATCCCGCTGCCGACCCGCATCGAAAAGCTCTCGGTCAACCGCTCTCCGCACGTCGACAAAAAGTCGATGGAGCAGTTCGAGTCGCGCACTCACAAGCGCCTCATCGACATCATCGAGCCCACGGCCCAGACGGTCGACGAGCTCAAGAAACTGAACCTTCCCTCCGGCGTCGATATCACCATCAACGTTTGAGTTAACCCGATACAACATACATAGCAGCTGCCCATGTGCGCCCCGCGCACCGCTGGGTTTCTCGCTAATGTAGGTCTTAAACGGAACCTTCCACCTACCACTTAGCCCATGATCTCTACGCTCCTAGGCAAAAAGCTCGGAATGACGCAGGTCTACGATGCACAAAACGTGCTCGTGCCCGTCACCGTAGTCGAAGCCGGTCCCTGCCCGGTCGTCCAAGTCAAGACGACCGAAACGGACGGCTACAACGCAGTCCAACTCGGCTTCTCCAAGAAGAAAGCCAAGAACACCCCGAAGGCCGAACAAGGCCACGCGAAGAAGGCCGGTCTCGAAGAGACGCCCCGCGTGCTCAGCGAAGTTCGCCTCGATGCCACCCCCGACCTCAAGGTCGGCGATGTCGTCACCGTCTCCGCCTTCACCGAAGGCCAGACCGTCGACGTGATCGGCATCACCAAAGGCAAGGGTTTCCAAGGTGTCGTGAAACGCTTCCGCACCGCTGGCGGTCCCGCCTCGCACGGTTCGATGTTCCACCGCCGCATTGGTTCGGTCGGTATGCGCCAGACCCCTGGTCGCGTCTGGAAGAACCAGGCCATGCCCGGTCACATGGGCAGCGTCCGCCGCACCGTGCAGAACCTCACCATCGTGAAGGTCATCGCCGAAAAGAACCTCCTCCTCGTTAAAGGCGCCATCCCGGGTGCCAATGGCGATGATGTCATCGTACGCTCGGCCATCAAAGGCCAGCGCAAGCAAGCCTAACCCAGGAGGAAACTAGTCCATGAAACTCAAAGTTTTCACGCCCGACGGCACCTCTTCCCGCGAACAGGATTTTAATCTGCCCACTTTCGAAGGCGACAAAGGCCTTCAAGCCGTCAAAGAAGTCATCGTCGCGATCAACGCCAACAACCGCCTCGGCACGCACTCCACCAAGACTCGCGGTGAAGTCAGCGGCGGCGGCAAGAAGCCCTGGCGCCAAAAGGGCACCGGTCGCGCTCGCGCCGGTTCCACCCGCTCGCCCCTCTGGGTCGGTGGCGGTGTCGTGTTCGGCCCGAAGCCCCGCGACTATTCGAAGAAGATCAACGCCAAGGTGAAAGCCCTCGCTTTCTCCCGTGCACTCTTCGACCGCGCCAGCGCCGGCGAAATCGACGTCATCGAGAGCTTCCAGGCTCCCAACGCCAAAACCAAAGAGATGAACCAAGTCATCGGCCGCATCGCGCCCGAAGGCAAAGTCCTCGTGGTCGACGCGCAGTTCTCGGTCGAAGCCGCTCGCGCTACTCGCAACATTGCCCGCGTCTCCCTTCAGGAAGCCGCGAAGCTCAACACCCTCGATCTGGCCCAATATCGTAAGATCATCGTCTCCACGGCCGCCCTCGAGAAAATCATCGCCCGTGTCGGAGGTAACTCATGAGCGCCCATAACGTTCTCAAACTCGTCCGCCTGACGGAAAAATCGAACAAACTGTCCTCCGAATACGGCCAGTACACCTTCGAAGTCTTCCCCGGCGCCACCAAATACACCGTCGCTGAAGCCGTCGAAAAGACCTTCAAGGTCACGGTGACCCGCGTGAACATCCAGAACTACCGCGGCAAAAACAAACGCACCCGCAATGGCCGTTCCACCACGACCTCCGACTACAAGAAGGCGATCGTGACCCTCAAGGCCGGCGACAAGATCGAACTCGTCTAACCCGCGCCCACGGAGAAACACCACCATGGCAATTCAACCTTTCCGCCGCCCCCTCACGCCCGCCCAGCGCTTCACCGCGCTGAACAAGGAGCAGGGCCTCACCAAGAAGCGTCCGGAGCGTTCCCTCACCGAGCCGAAGCCCAAGACGGGCGGACGCAACGTGTACGGCCGTGTCACCTCCCGCCATCGCGGCGGCGGTCACAAACAGCTCTACCGTATCATCGACTTCAAGCGCGACATCCTCGATCAGCCCGCCAAAGTGCAGGCCCTCGAGTACGATCCGAACCGCTCGGCCAACATCGCGCTCGTCTCGTATCCCAACGGTGAAAAGCGCTACATCCTCGCGCCCGAAGGCCTCGCCGTCGGCGCCACGATCATCGCTTCCAACAAAGCCACCACGAACGACTTCACGGTCGGCAATAACTTCCCGCTGGCGATCATCCCGCCCTCGACCCGCCTCCATGCGGTCGAATTGATCCCGGGCCGTGGCGCCCAGCTCGCTCGCTCGGCTGGCACCTCGCTCGAGCTCGTCGCCGTCGAAAACAACATGGCGACCCTCAAGATGCCCTCCGGCGAACTCCGTTATGTGAACGCCAACGCCCGCGCCACCATCGGTGTCGTCGGCAATGGCGACCATAACAAGCAGTCGCTCGGCAAGGCCGGTCGCGCCCGCTGGATCGGCAAACGTCCGCACGTCCGCGGTATGGCCATGAACCCCGTCGATCACCCCAACGGTGGTGGTCAGGGTAAGTCCAAGGGTGGTGGTGGCCGTCAACAGCTCGTCTCCCCGTGGGGCCAGCTCGCGAAAGGCTATCCGACCCGCCGCCGTTCGAAGCCCTCGAACAGCCAGATCATCACGCATCATAACGGCCGCAAACCGCGCGGTAAGAAGTAATCCCGAACCTTTCGCACCATGGCACGTTCCATCAAAAAAGGCTTCTTCGTTGATTATCACCTGCTCGAGAAGATCGAGAAGGCGACGAAGACCGGCGCCAAGAAACCCATCCAGACCTGGTCGCGTCGCTCGACCATCACGCCCGATTTCGTCGGGCACACGTTCAACGTCCACAACGGCAAGGCGTTCGTCGCCGTCTACGTCACCGAGAACATGGTCGGCCACAAGCTCGGCGAATTCGCGCTCACCCGC